>OMOM01000394.1_pt1 | contig 24544 bp, 24 predicted proteins | sample 1646501 | NCBI WGS metagenome assembly OMOM01 (sample SAMN05416802, study PRJEB24817) | seawater metagenome | isolation source: Sea water | place: Canada:Atlantic | collected 2013-07
GATCTAGTACGGTCTCGTGGGCTCGGAGATGTGTATAAGAGACAGATATAATTCAGCGCCTTTGAGACCAAAATTCAACACCAGTGCTAAACATGCAATACCAGCAACCCAAAGCCAATTTACCGTGTCTGCAGAGCGTTTTTCTTTTACTTGAAATTCACCTTGTAACAAGTTGAATTTACGAGAATGATTATTCGCTAAAATAGCTAAAGGTAAGTCTTCAGGTAAATACTCAATGGTTAAATCAGCAGGTACTTCAGATAAAGCCGAATAAGCGTTGATCACTTGGCTATCTTCACTTAAACCTTGAAAGTAATTAGCAACTACTGGCCATGCATTGGCTTCGAATGACATAACTTGCCATTCACCTAACCGAATTAATACCTGCTCGCCAAGCATAACAGCACTGCTAATGTTGGGCTCAACAGGTAATGCAAGTGCATCAGGAATTAATACTTTAGAAAATATTTCTGCTTCTGCTAACCACTGCAACCAAGTGTCTAGTTGTTTACGCTCAAGCGCAGCAACAAAGCAATTATGCCCTTGATCGTCTTGTTTAGTCTCACTAAAAGCAAAACACATCTCTTCAACATCTTGTGCTAGCATTTCTTCTAACATGTAGGGAGCTGCTGCACGGGTAGCTCTTTGAGATGAGCCTGGTACTTTTAGTCGCTTAATAGCGATATCACTTGCCGGTACAAAAACGACCACGTCTCGTGTTGTTGATTTTTCAGTTAGCTGAGTTAGTTCACCTGCGTTAGGCAACTCACCACTTGCTATAATATCTTCTTGTCCGTTGGTTTTAATCAGCCAGTGAATTCTACTTTCAGCTTGGCTGCCTAAACGGATAAATAAGGTTTCACCCATTACTCTCGTCCTATGATGCGACTGATCACACTTATATTATTTTTATCGTCTACTTTCATAATGGTATTTAAAGCAAAGTAACTATTATTAAAGCTTGCTGTTGTTCTAAGGTTAAAGTATTCACTTTTCACAGAAAAAAGTTGTTTTTGCTCTGGTGTAATTTTAGCTTCACTCAGTTCAGGTAATGTAAAAAATTCATCAATATTTTTAAAGCCTTCTTCACCACGGGAAGACAAAGCTTGTGATGCTTCATTTTGACTTATCCCTAACATGGCTACAAGTATTTCAGGCTGATCTTGTGCAATGGTATTAATGTTTATTTTATTCATATTCGTATTCGGCAATACACAGGCGAAGTCTTTCAACTTTTCAATGACATCAACGCTAAAGTGTTCAATCACTCGTAGCTCTGCAATACTGGCAATATAATTATTAGCGGCTAGGTAAGGAAACTCTTTCGCGGCATAGTCACTGTCTTCTGCGCCACCGGAGCTAGAAATACTACCATCAGCGTCCAACCAGTCTGTAAGAGCATCAGCCATATATTCTGCTTCAAAATTACCGACACCTTCAATACTGATAGCAATTAACAATTCTTCAAAAGCTGTTCTTGCTGGTGATTTTTTCGCTGCATTGCCAATACCACTCGAACTGTCATCTTCACTTACTTTTAGAGCATTTAAATTAAAACAACTATTTAAATCGGTGATCTCACCGGTTATTTCACCAAAATCAACGGGAAAAGTATTTTCCCCTTGTGCCCACACTTGTCCTAAATGTGTTACTTCGGCATCGGCTTCAAATGATTGAATGAGTACTCGCTTTGCAAATGCCTCAGCCCCCATGGCATACCAGTATGCTTGTTGGTTGGAGCCAATATTGGTTGTACGCTGCATTTGTAATTGCAACCTTGCAGTCATTTGTGTAGCTAAAATAGCGATTAACGCAATAATCAGCATAACCGTAATTAACGCAACCCCTTTGGGTATAGACTTAATAGCTATAACTTTACTCACGGCTATCGTCCTCATCTTGCGAACTATCGCCAGCAACAATAAATTGTCGACGAATAATACCGTAATCTTTTGTTTCTAATTCAATAGCAATAGCCTGTGGCAAGTTGTCGCCCTGTCGTGTTTTTTGCCACTTTTTTCCATCATAAAATTCAAAACTTAGGTTTTCAACCTTAGAAATTAATGGTCTTACTTTTGGCTCTTCGCCCAATACAGCGTCAACAAAGTTAAAATGTACCCGCTCTACCGTATTTTCATTTAATTGATAAGCTACTGACTGCATATCGCTGCGAGGTAAGAGTAACCCTGGATTAGTCCAACCATGACGAACAAAAGCAATAGCCTGTTCACTTGTGGTGTAACTTTCAGTATCTGTGTGTAAAAAGCCAGTTTGGGGCGCTTCACCATTTAAGCGCACACTTCGCCTAGCTATTTGCAACATATCACGTTCGATAATTAAAAAACCCCGTTGCAGTTCATTTATACGATCAGTGCGTTCTTTAGTTACGGTATCACTGTTGAGTACGGTTTCGAAAATACTAAAACTTGCCATGCTGATCACTGAAAAAATAGCGATGGCGATCAGTACTTCTAATAAGGTAAAGCCTTTACTTGATGTATGACTTGATTTAGATCTAAAAGGCTTAATAGAGTTAAACGCTCGACAATTTTTATCAGCAGTATTCATTGGCTTTGCTTCGATATGTAGGTCATTAAGCTAGTTAATGCTGCGGGATCTTTTTCATCAAGCCGCACCTCCATAACAATAGCCCGCATGTCATTATCGGTTGTTTTAATAACTTTTTGCTGCCAAAACCATTCTTGCCCAGCAAGTTCTACCTTACCTTTTTTATTATTTTTTGGTGGCCATGTATCATCGAGTGTCACCTCGACTAATTGATTTGATGCAACCCAACTCGCTACGATTTTACTTTCTAAATATCCTAAATTTCGTGCGTTAGTGTCTGCAGTACCTAAAATGGCAATACCAGCGATCGAAAATACCGCCATCGCCAGCATAACCTCAATTAAGGTAAAGCCTTTTTGCAACTTGCGACAATAACAATTAGCGAGCGTTAGCATTCACTATCGGCCCTTCTATTGTAAGTGGTGTTGTATATATGCCAGTCACTTTGAAACTGATATTCTCATCGCCATCAATAGCAAATTCCGCCAATGAAAACGTCAAACTAAAGGGGGTTATTTCACCGCCAGAGAGCATATAAACTTGAGGGATGGTTTTTTTCTTTTCGGTTTCAGTAAAGTCTTCTTCTTCGTCTTCGTTGATCAATACAGAAGAGTCGAATAATAGAGGTTCTTCGATAGGTAAGTCATCAAGTTCTAGCGTTAACTCAAGACCTTCAGGTAAAGTATACACGCTAAATAATGGGTTATCGGCAATAGGTGACCAACTGACGCCGTCATAACCGAGAAATTGATAGCTATTTTCTTCGATGAATAAGCCTAATTCAACATTATTTAACAAACCATATTCTGCAGCGACGTCAAAAACACCCGCAAAACGAGCACTGTTTTGTTCTAATAATTGTTCAGGTTTATTACCTGAAAAAGTAAATTGGATTGCAGAAACCATCACACCAATTAACACAATCACCAGCATCACTTCAATTAAGGTAAAACCTTGGTGACGACGCGGATTTAGTTTTGGGCGATGGCCTATGTTAAGTTTCATATCAAATTAATAATCAATAGTGATTGATTATTGATAATCGCCTAAATTCCAGTTGCCAATATCATCATCTGTACCCGGTTCGCCATCAGGTCCCATAGAAAATACGTCCATTGCTCCGTTTTCTCCAGGGTTAAGTAATTGATATTCACTTCCCCACGGATCGTTAGGTAAACGTTTTACATAACCACCTTCTGGAAAACGACGAGGCATAGGTTCAATATCAGTTTCCGTTACCAATGCTTCTAAACCTTGCTCTGTACTTGGGTACTTATAATTGTCCATTTTGTACATACTTAAAGACGTTTCCAAGGCATTAATATCTGATACTGCCTTTTGCATATTTGCGCGCTCTTGGCTGCCCATAAGGTTAGGCACTACCATACTGGCTAAAATACCTAAAATTACGATAACAACCATCACTTCTAATAAGGTAAAACCTCGAACATTTCTTACTGCTTTCATTTCTAACTTCCTATTAACGTATTTAACTGAAGAATTGGCTGTAAAATAGCCATAACGATAAATAATACAACACCCGCCATTACCACCATTAATATCGGCTCAAATGCTTTTAATGATATGTTCATTACAGCTTCGAACTCACGATCTTGGTTATCAGCGGCGCGACCTAACATGTGTTCAAGTTGGCCACTTTTTTCACCACTAGCGATCATGTGTAACATCATGGGTGGAAACAGTTTAGTTTGCTCTAACGATACTCGTAAACTTGTTCCTTCTCTCACCTTGTCTGTTGACTCTTTAACACTTTGTTTAATGTATAAGTTGTCGAGTACTTCACCAGAAATTTTCATACTCTCTAATAAAGGAACGGCGCTAGCGGTTAAAATGCTCAATGTACGTGCAAATCTTGCGGTATTAACACTTGTTGCCACTTTCCCAAGACCCGGTATATTTAAAAACCGTTTGTGATAAGCAAATTTAAAACTGTCTTTTTTCAGTAACTGTGACCATAACAGCATAAGCGCCGCCGCAATGACCACAATGAATAAACCATAATCCCGAAGGAAATCACTACTGGCAATTAAGAATTTAGTTGTTGCAGGCAAGTTAGCGCCCATATGTTCGAATTGACCAACAATTTTGGGTACTACGGCGGTCAAGAGTATTGCAATAACACCTGTGGCAACTACAGTCATTATGACAGGATAAACCAACGCTTGAATGAGTTGTGAGCGCAGTTGTTGTCGCTTTTCAGTGTAATCAGCTAAGCGATCTAATACTTTATCAAGGTGGCCTGATTTTTCACCGGCGGCAACCATAGCGCGAAATAAGCGATTAAACACTTGTGGAAACTCAGCCATACTTTCAGCTAAACCATAACCTTCGGTTACTTTGGTTCGCACAGCCATGATCATACTTTTTAAGGTATTTTTATCGCATTGCTCACCAACAGCCATTAGTGACTCTTCTATGGGTAAGCCAGATTCAACCAACGTTGATAACTGTCGAGTGATAAGTGCCAACTCGGCAGCTGATATTTTTTTTCCTGCAGTAAAAAAAGACTTTTTATTTGTTTGCTTACTTTTCTGCAAACATGGTGTTACTTCAATAGGCATTAAGCCTTGTTCACGAAGTAAATTTCGTACATGACGAGGGGTGTCACCTTCAATAACCCCTTTTTTGTTTTTGCCTCGGCTGTCTACTGCCTGATAATCAAATGCTGCCATAATTTACAATTTATATTACCTTGTTAATTACCAAGTTTTATCTTCAATTTTGCGTTTATTTTAGACACAGAAACTTATTTTATTAATCTTCGCGTGTAACTCGCAATACTTCTTCGATGGTGGTTTCGCCTAGCATGACTTTATCAAAGCCATCACGACGGATACTTGGTGTTGTAGTGCGAATGAACTTTTCAATCGCCTGCTCGCCTTTACCGTTATGAATCAATTCTCGTACTTGCTCATCAACCACAATCAATTCATGAATACCTGTTCTGCCTCGGTAACCTTTAAAATTACACTCTTCACAACCTACCGCTTTATAAATTGGCGCATTATCGTCGTGATTTAATTGTAGTAATTTACGTTCTTCCGCTGAAGTAGCGCAGCATTCGCGGCAATGTGGACATAACGTTCTCACTAATCGTTGTGCTAATACACCTAATAGACTAGATGAAAGTAAGAAAGGTTCAACCCCCATATCTTCCATTCGTGTAATAGCGCCTGCAGCTGTATTAGTATGTAATGTAGATAAAACTAAATGCCCAGTTAAACTTGCTTGTACGCCAATTTGCGCAGTTTCTAAATCGCGAATCTCACCGACCATCACCACATCAGGATCTTGTCGCAAAATTGCGCGTAAACCACGGGCAAAGGTCATATCTACTTTCGTATTAACTTGAGTTTGCCCAATACCTTCAATAGCGTATTCGATCGGATCTTCTACTGTTAAAATATTTCGTTCTTTGCTGTCTATTTGGCTTAAGCCTGCATACAAAGTCGTACTTTTACCTGAGCCGGTTGGGCCTGTAACCAATATAATGCCATGAGGTTTTTCGATTAAATCAGAAAAGCGCGCTCGGTTGCCATCGGTCATGCCTAAGTCTTGCAAGTCTAAACGGGTTGAATTTTTATCGAGTAAACGTAAAACTACTCGTTCACCATGTCCTGTAGGCATAGTTGAAACACGCACGTCTACTGCTCTGCCCGCTATTCTTAGAGAAATACGACCATCTTGCGGAATACGTTTTTCAGCTATATCTAGCTTTGCCATTACCTTAATACGAGAAACCAGTAATGAAGCTAATTTACGGTTAGGTTTTAACACTTCACGTAAAACGCCATCGACACGAAAACGTATTTGTAGCGCTTGCTCAAAAGTTTCAATATGTATATCGGAAGCATTCTCTTTGATCGCTTCACTTAACATGGCATTGATTAGTTTAATAATCGGTGCATCGTCTTCGTTTTCTAATAAGTCTTCAGTTTCGGTCATTTCATCGGCAAGTGAATATAAATCAACTTCATTGCCAATATCTTCCATCATTTGTTGCGCTTCTGAAGAGTCTCGCTGGTATGAAATAGTAAGCAATTGTTCAAACTCTTCAGCACTTTTATAATCAAGTGTAAAAGGCGCTTTTAATACTCGGCGCACTTCTAGCAATACATCAGCATTGAGAGTGTCTGTGCAAACTAATCGTAATTCACCATGATCATTTGCGACCAATACACTATTACGTTTTGCAAAACCAAAAGGCAAACGATAACGAATACCTTCATCTGTAATAATGTCACTAACAGCGAGTGTTGATGAATCGTTAAGCGCAGTTTCGTTTTCACTTGCCGCAACAAAAGCTTGAGTTTCTGGATCGATATCACTCATGGTTATTCGTTTTCATCCGATGATTTTTCATCACGCTTTTTCATATATTCATCAAACGACGGTGGTAATGACAATTGATCATTCCATTCCGGCAGAATAGGCAGTTTTTCATCCGATAATAACTCAAGACCATCTTCTTTCTTTTGAATTTCAAGCGCACGAATGAAGTTATATTTTTCTTTACTTAGGTCATTCATTAACTTGCCATCACGTACGATAGTTGGACGTAAAAATACCATCAAATTACGCTTACGTTTGGTGTTGCTTGTTGATTTAAACAAGTGACCAATAAATGGAATGTCGCCAAGGATAGGTACTTTTTGAACACTTTCTTGCACGTCTTCATCAATCAAACCACCTAGAATAACAGTCGCGCCGTCGTCAGCCATCACAGTGGTTTTAATTTCACGTTTGTTAATAGAGATATCAACACCTGTTGCACCACTTACTGAAGATACTTCTTGCTCAATCGTTAATTGCACGCCACTGCCTTCGTTTATTTGCGGCGTAACTTTCAATTTAATACCAATTTCCTGACGTTCAACTGTTTGGAAAGGGTTACTGTTATTACTGCCGGTTTGAGCGCCCGTGATAATAGGAACTTCTTGACCAACAATAAAATATGCTTCTTCATTATCCAGGGTAGTAATACTTGGCGTAGACAATAAGTTCGAATTAGTATCAGAACTTACCGCTTGAATAATTGCGCCCCAATCATTTTTTACAATACCGAACAATGTACCACTGACTGAACCTAACACTTGAGCAGCTAAACTGTAGTCACCATCTGTATCAGGTTGATCAGGATTCACTGTAACCGCACCGCTTTCTGACGTAACAGTAGAACCTAATGTACCCGGTGTAGACTGAGCAGCTTCAGCTGCTGCTGCAATAGAACTTATTGGTGTAACACCATTGGTAAATTGCGACATAGCACCTGACTCGTGATACCACTGCACACCGAGGTTAACGCCATCACCTTCAAAAACTTCAACAATAATAGCTTCAATAAGCACTTGAGCACGACGAATATCTAATTGACGAATAACCGCTTCGAGTGAACGTAACATGTCAGGTTGAGCGGTAATAACAAGGGTGTTAGTGTCTTCATGAGCATCAATACTCACATTACGGGTTTTACTTTTTCGCGATGCAGTAGTGGTTGAAGATGATTCTGCTTCAATAGACTCGCTAACCCCTTGTAGCACTTTCACCATGTCTTCTGATTTTGCATACTTTAAATGATAAACGCGCGTGTTGCCGTTTGATTCAAGTTCACTATCTAAGCGCGAAACTAATCTTGCTACTCGTTCGCGGGCTTTAACTTCGCCACTAACAATAACGCTGTTAGTACGTTCATCAGCAACAATGGTAGGTATTAAAAATGTCGGTGTGCCAGCGCTTTTACCTTGGCCAGATTTATTCATTGCTTCAACTATGCGAACCATTTCGCCAGCCGATGCATATTTCAAGCTAATAATCTGTACGTCTTGGTCGCCCGCTTTATCCACTCGTTCAATAATTTGCACTAAGCGATTAACTACCGCGGCAGTACCGGTAAGCATAATAACGTTAGCAGGATCATAGTTAACTACGTTGCCGCCGCCTGCTTGATCTGATAATTGACGCAGTAAAGGTGTAAGTTCACGTACTGTAACGTTTTTAACTTCAACAACACGGGTGACCATTTCATCACCAGCACCAGGGTTTTCATTGCCCACGACTGGAATAGAAGAGGTTTTCGCATCTTTATTACGAATAATTTTGACAACATTATTTTCCATTTCAACCGCAGAGAAGCCATAAACCTCTAAAACGTTTAAGAAAAATTGATAATATTGCTTTTCAGTTAGTAAGTCATAACTACGTACATTAACTTTGCCGCGAACGTTGGGATCAACGATCATGGTTTTTTGCAAATTTTTACCAACAATGTTGATAAATTCTGCTATTTCTGTGCCTTTGAAATTTGGAGAATATTCAGCCGCATTTATATTTGCAGAGAGCAAAACACTATTGAGTAAAACTGCAGTAACAACCCCGGTAAGGCTTCGCTTATACCAAGGTGCGCTTAATAATTTGCGCATTTATTATTCCTTTTATTCTAATTATCTATACTGAAAAGTATTTGTGTCATGTCACCATTACGATCAAGTAACAGCGAAACTTCGCGTTGTTCTCTTAAAGATTTTAGTGCCTGAGCGGCTTCACGAGGCTCAGTCAAATCAAAACCATTCATTTGTACTGCTACATCCCCTGACTTCAGACCAGCACTTTGGAAAAAAGTTGGATCTTTCGCCGGCATTAATTGATAGCCAGTAATTTTGCCATTTTCTCGTTTCGGCGAAATTTTCAAATAATCGGTAATGTTACCTGGGTCACTCTCTAAATCATCTTTTAATGACTGAGTCACTTTAGCGAGTGATTTATTATTACGCTGATCGACAACATTGGGCGATGTTAATTGCAATGACGTTTTAGTACGTTGAGGTCCTGATTTTTGTTTATAGTCTGGCTGAGATGGCTTGACGTTTTTATCAAATATTAATCCTTCAAACATCAAAGTTTCAAATCCGCCTGACACTTTTAAAATAACTCTGTCGTTAAAAACATTTTCTAACGTTGCCCTAGTGCCTTTGATGTTCTCACCAATACTGTAAGTTTCTTGTCTGCCTGAGCTTTCGATTACCGCAGCGGCGGTCGCTTTATCGCTACTAGCAACCACACCTGACAAAATTAGCTTTAAACGTGTTTCGGGGGCATCTTCAACAACTTCCTCAACACGCTCTACTTTTTGTTGAGAGAAAGCCCCGAAGAGATTTAATGATTGAATGGCTTTGACGTCGATTTGCTTTTTCGGTGTTGATGAAACAGCTGCTGAACCATTTAATGTTACATTAGCACTTTGCGTTGACTTAGATAAACCTAGCCAAGTTATTTGTGCACACAAAAAAGCGATATAGCAAAGCAGTACCAAAATAATTACTTGAGTAATTTTTCGTTGTGGTAGCTTGGAAAGCTGTTCAGGCGCGCTTGATAGGTTATTCAACAATGTCATTTTTTATCGTTTTTTTATTATCTTCAAATTTCAATTCGCTTTGATGATACTTGACCAATCGCTCTGCAACAAGATGTCATATTCTTTTTTAACTATAATTAGTTAACAAAATGTAAAGAAATGCATTCGAACTAGCGAAAATGCAGCCATTATGTTAACTTTCCGAAAATTTAAAATGCCGTTATAGAGTATAATTAAAACCATGAATAAACCTCATGATAATGATGCACTAAGTAATCAGTCCACCCGTTTAGACAAGTGGTTATGGGCGGCGCGCTTTTATAAAACACGAGCCATTGCAAAGCAGATGATTGATGGCGGCAAAGTGTTTTATAATGGTCAGCGTAGCAAGTCTGGTAAAGCCGTAGTTTTAGGTGATCGCATTACTATAAGACAAGGTTTTGAAGAAAAGCATGTCATTGTTATCGCTTTGGCTGATAAACGCCGTGATGCAACTTTTGCACAAACACTTTACCAAGAAACAACTGAAAGCATTGAAACGCGCGAAAAAAATAATTTAGCTCGCAAGCAAGGTATTTTACTTAGCCCCGCCAGCGACACTAAACCCGATAAGAAACAACGTCGACAAATTCGACATTTAAAAGAAAGGATATAAACAGTGGCTATGCAAAAAGATATTTTAAATCGCTATTTATTTGACAACCTACACGCGCGAGGAGAATTGGTAAACTTAAGCCAAACCTTCCAAAATATTGTTGCTTTACATGATTACCCGCAAGGTGTGAAGCAATTGCTCGGTGAGTTAGTCGCTGCCACTTGCCTATTAACCGCAACATTAAAGTTTGAAGGTGAAATTGCCGTACAACTTCAAGGTGACGGCCCAATAGGTTACTTAGCGGTAAACGGCAACAATCATCAAGAAATGCGTGGCATTGCCCGTATGGCGAGTGAAACCAATGCTACAGCCCTTAAAGATCTTATCGGAAAGGGCAATATGGTGATTACCATACGTCCAACTAACGGCGAACCTTATCAAGGTGTTGTTGCCCTTGAGCAAGATACTTTAGCTGAATGCTTAGAGCATTATTTTGAGGTATCAGAGCAAATACCTACCAAAATATGGCTATTTACCGATAAGAAAACGTCACAAATTGCAGGTACATTAATTCAATTACTGCCTGACAGTGGCGATAAAGAGCAGCAAGAAGCCGATTTCGAACATTTATGCCAATTAACCAATACCATTAAATCTGAAGAAATATTTTCATTAGCTAGTGAAGACTTGCTATACCGATTGTATCATCAAGAAGAAGTAAGATTATTTGAACCACAAGCTGTTAGTTATAAATGTAGCTGCTCTGAAGATAAGTGTTTAAGTACTATTTCTCAAATTGAACCTAGTGAGTTGGAAAGTATCATTGCTGAACAAGGCAGTGTGTCGATGACCTGTGATTATTGCATGACTACTTATCAATTTGAACGACCTCAATTAGCTCAATTTATTAATGGTACAACACATTAAATAAGCTTTAGTTTGTAATTAGCTCTTGATAGCCAAAAACCTTTGGCTATCAAATTTAAACCACTTAGTTTTCTTGCGACACATCGAAAATAACTTCCTCTTACTAAACTCCCTCTCTAAAACTCACAACGTCAATATTAATAAAACGGCTTTATTTTATACTTTTGTAACTATTGTTTAATTAATCTCGTTTAAAACTTGGAAAATTATCTATTCATATACTTTAATTTTACTTAGTTCATTTAACTAAAGAGGTCATTCTGTAAACACTATTTTCCATTTTAAACGTTGAATTAAATTTTATCGCAAACCTTTGCTGACAATATATTTACATTATTTTTACATGTGGTATGTTTAATCGTCGCATTTTTGCGTATATCGTCATATATGATTAGCAAACCGTTGATATAACGGCTTTGCTCACTAAAAAGTATAAACCAGCACAAAAAATGTGCATTTAGGGAGGTTCTTTGTGAATAACAAAGTAACAATTGCTGTTTCAACAGCACTATTATCAATGGCAACTATGCAGGCATCTGCCAGCACAGTGCCCACGCAATATTCGGCTGAAGCATTAAAGTCAGTCGCACCAATTTCTGTTAACAAAGGTGGCACATACAACAAAAAGCAAGCTAAGAAATTTCGCGTTGAAAAAGAACTAGCTGATGGTACATACACATATATAGTTCGTCTTAAAGATCAACCTATTGCTACATATGACGGTTCAGTTTCCGGCTTAAATGCTACAAACCCTCAAATAGCTAAAAAATCATTATTCAAATCTCTAGTAACAAGCACTAAAAGTTCACAAGAGATTCGAAAAGAACTTCGTATAGACTTAAAAGCACCTGAAGTAGTAGCTTATGCTAACTACCTAGAAAGCAAGCAACAAACTTTCCTCAATAAAGCATCTAGTAAATTAGGTAATAACTTAGACGTAGTTTACAAATATAAAAATGCCTTCAACGGTATGGCTGTTCGTTTAACTCAAGAAGAAGCACAAGCCTTATCTAATATTGCTGATGTTGCTTATGTTGAACGTGAAAGTATGGAGCGTTTACACACAGATACTGGTCCGATTCACATCGGTGCTACCCAAGTATGGAGTGGCGAAGGTCAAAGTGCTGTAAATATGGGTGAAGGCGTTATTATTGGCGTAGTTGATACTGGCATTAACTCAGATCATGCTTCATTTGCCGATATCGGTGGTGATGGTTATGACCATACGAACCCTTGGGGCGCAGGTGTTTACGTTGGTGATTGTGCCGGCGATTATGCATCTATGTGTAACGACAAGTTAATTGGTGTTCATTCATATGCATCTGTCGTTGATGCCTATGACGATGCTGCAGTATTCGGTGATACTCCACCAGCTAAAAATGGTGAAGATTACAACGGTCATGGTTCTCATACTGCCGGAACATCAGGTGGTAACATCTTATTAAACGTTCCATTATTAGATGCAGAGACTGGTGAATTAGAAGGAAACGGTATTAACACAACAGGATTTGAATTCGCTCAAATTTCTGGTGTAGCACCACACGCAAACATTGTTGCTTATCAAATTTGTAGCCCGGGTAACAGCGGGGATACTTATTCTGGCTGTCCAAGTGCTGCTATTGTTGCGGCATTAGAAGACGCGGTAATTGATGGTGTTGACGTTATCAACTACTCAATTAGTGGCGGTGGCGATCCTTGGTCTAGCTCTTCAGAGCAAGCATTCTTATCTGCACAAGAAGCCGGTATATTCTCTTCTGTATCTGCTGGTAACGATGGTCCTGATGCCTTTACTACCTCGAAAAGTGCTCCTTGGTACACTGTTGTAGGTGCTTCTACACATGGCCGTGAAGTCGCTTTTGAAAAAGAAATTGGTGAATTTACTGGTGGTGATACTGATCTTGCTGCAATAGAAGGTAACAGTGCTTCTGGTGGTATTACTGCTAGCATCGTTTGGGCTGGTGATTTTACTAACAGCAATGACCCAGATGGCGATCCTGCACAATGTTTAGAACCTTTCCCTGCAGGTACTTTTGATGGTGAAATCGTTGTTTGTGACCGTGGCGCAATAGCTCGTGTACAAAAAGCAATCAACGCTGCTGACGGTGGAGCTGGTGGTTTTGTTCTAGCTAACATTGATGGCGGTTCAAATACTATCGGTAACGATGTTTATGTTGTACCTGGTATTCACATTGATAACGCTAATGGTAATGCTTTACGCACTTGGTTAGAAACTGGTGAAGGCCACACTGCAACGATTACTGCTGCAGTAGGCGAGTTAAAAATAGGCCAAGCTGATGATATGGCTGACTTCTCATCACGTGGTCCTAATGGCTTTGTTGATGATATAATGACTCCGTCAGTTACAGCTCCTGGTGTATCAATTTATGCCGCTTATGCTGATCAAAACTTCGGTTACGATAACACAACACCAGCGCCAAGTGATTTTGCATTCTTGCAAGGTACTTCAATGTCAGCTCCACATGTTGCTGGTGCTGGTGCTGTATTAAAATCAGCTCATCCTACTTGGACACCTGATAACATTCGCTCAGCATTAATGTTGACGGCTATTACAGATGTACGTAAAGAAGATGGCGTAACACCTGCTGATGTATTTGATATGGGTGCTGGTAGTATTCGTGTTAATTTAGCAAATCAAACAGGCCTAATCATGAACGAAACAGCTGCGAATTATACAGCTGCGAACCCTGCAATAGGTGGCGATCCTAAAACACTAAACATTCCTTCAGTTTCTAGTGCAAACTGTGTTGGTTTATGTGACTGGACTCGTACAGTAACAGCAACTACTGCTGGGACTTGGACTGTTGAAGGTGTAACCATTTCTGATGGTTTAGTTATTACAGCTTCTCCAGCAACATTTACTCTTGCTGCAGGTGAAAGCCAAGCAATTACTATTAATGTTGATGCGATTCGTGCAGAAAGCGACGCTTGGTCATTCGGACATGTTGTCATGACATCTGCTGGACATCCAACAGCTCGTATACCAGTAAGTGTTCAAGCTTCAAATGGTAACATCCCTGATGAATTGTCTTTTGAAACTAACCGTAACCAAGACAGCTTCTTAATTGAAGATGTTATGGCGGTTGAAATTACTGAGTTTACTACTCGCTCGTATGGTTTAATTAAAGCAGATAAAACTGAAGCAACATTAGCTGTTGATAGCGATAATAGTGATGCTTACGATGATGTAACTGATGGTATCAATGTTACTCTTCATACTGTTCCTGCTAATGCTAAACGTTTTGTTGCAGAGATCTTAGCCTCTGAATCTCCTGATTTAGATTTACGTGTAGGTCTAGATACTAACGGTGATGGTCTTCCACAAGAAGACGAAGAGTTAGGCATAAGTGCTACAGGTACTGCGCTTGAAAAAGTCGACTTATTAATGCCAGAAGCAGGTAGCTACTGGGTTGCAGTTCAAAACTGGTCAGCTTCTGATACTGAAGAAGGTACTCAAGACGCTTACACATTAGCAACAGCTATTATAGACGGTGAAGCAGGTGATAACTTATCTGTTGAATCTGACTCTGCAATCGCAGCATTAACTGAGTTTGACTTACGTGTTAAATGGTCACTTGAAGGTGCTATGCAAGGTGATATGTACTATGGTGCTCTTGACTTAGGAACAAGCTTTGAAGATGCGGGCAACTTAGGTTTAGTTACTGTTGATCTTATGCGTGGTATGGACGATGTGTCTATTTCAAGTAATGCAAGTGCTTACATGGAGCGTAAGGACCAAGTAGATTATGAAGTAACTGTTCTTGCTAACTTAACTCCTGGTGACCGTACTTATACTGTAACAGCGACTGTTCCGGCAAGCCTGACGCTTGACGAAGATTCTGTAACGGGTGACGCGGTAATTTCAGGTAATGATATTACTTGGACAGTAGTTCAAGAGTCATTATTTGGTGCTGAGCCTTTCTACACTAAAACAACTAATGCTACTGATGCTACTTGTGCCTTACCAGACTTTGGTCAAGGTGGTACTTACATTGATTTAGCTGGTTTTGGCCTTAACCCTGATCAAACATTCACTGGCGATACGCAAACTGCTGTATTTGGTGTTCCTGCAAACTTCTTAGGTACTTTGTATAATTCTGTAAATATTACAGATGACGGCTTTATTTACTTTAGTGGTTCACATGGTTCAACCCCTTGGATAAACCAATTACTTCCTGATTCTGCCTCTGCAAATGACCTAGTTGCTCCCTTCTGGCGTGATTTTGAAGTTGTTGCTTCTGAAACATCAGGTGTTACAGTTGCTACAGCTGGCGCAGGTACTACGATCATTGAATTTGATGATATGAGACATTTTGCATTCCATAATGGTTTTGATGCAGCATCTGACACTGCCGACTTCCAAGTAGTATTTAATAACACTACTGGTGACTTTCAGTTTGCTTACGATAATGTTGAGCATGTCTATGGTGCAGCTTTAGATATTACAGTTGGTCTTGAGAATGCTTCTGGCACTTCGGGTCGCACTGACATCTATTCAGGTGATGCATCTGATGATATTGGTAGCATCGATGAAATTGAATCTGGTTTAATCATTTGTTATACGTTAACACCTGTTCCAACGGAACCTAAGACTTTTACTTTCTCAACACAAATTGTTGATAATTTCAAAGGTGGTCCAGCTAACGTTGTTATTACGAACACTACAGATGATGAAAATACAGTTGAAGTTGTTAATGCAACAAGTGCTGAGTTTCAAGTTGAAGGCGCACCTACAGCAATGATCACGGGTAGCACAGCGGTTGTTGAAAAAGAGAGTGTTCAACTTTCTGGCTCATCTTCATCTGATCCAAATGGTGATACCTTATCTTATGTATGGGTTCAGCTATCTGGTACTCCGGTAAGCATTACTGCTAACTCAGCTTCAATTAGCTTTACAGCTCCTACCGTTGAGAGAGATGAAACTATCGCTTTCCAACTAACAGTAGATGACGGTAATGGCAACTCAGATACAACGACTGCCTCGGTATCAATTGTTAATAAGAAAGAAAGTGGTTCATTTGGTTGGTTAATGTTGTTATTAACGCCAATGTTATTTACACGTCGTAAAAAAGTGTAATTTAATAACCTAAGCTTTCTTTTAGAGAGCTGATAAAATCAAAAGCCATCAACATAATGTTGATGGCTTTTTTAATGCCTTGTTGAATCTCCATATTAAACCTTCCTGCTATCTCCGCTCATAATAATCGGCTAGAAAATTTATCTGTATTCATTTTTTAGACATAACTTAATTTATGCTTCACAGGGAATTAAAGTTTAAATTACATCATCAATGGTGATAGCTTTTGCGAATAGTATTGATTGAAGTTCATAAATAAAGCTCTACGTTTTTTAATACTAAGCTATCTGTATTTGAATAGATCACAACATTTAAACCGAAAGCGACTAAGCACATTAATAATAATTCTTAACAGTAGATTAAATGCACCATTCACATAACAAAAATTATAGAATTATTGAATTATTGAATTATGAGTAAGGTAATCATTGAAGCTCATAAGCCACTGATTTTAAGCTTATCTGGTTAAATCGATACATTTCTGCAGCTCAACCTAAAGTAAGTTATTTCTCGCTTAACCTGCTCCTTTGAGCGACAAAATACTGGCTCAAATGAATAGTATTTAATGTTAAACAACAAATTTTAGACAAAAAAAAGCAGAACTGATTATTCAGCTCTGCTTTAGGTTGTATTACATTAACGCTTTAAAAGTGAATAGTAGTACCGAGAAATACCCCATCAAATTCAATGTTAGTGTATAGATCGTTTAAGTCTTCTAGCTCTAACTTAACTGCACGGTAGCCAGCATTAATATTTACACCTACGGCAAGGTTGTCAATAAGCTCATAGCTTACGCCAACTTCATAGTCGTAAAGTGTATGGTCATCAATTGATAGAAAATTACCTTGTGCATAAAGGTTTAAGCCTGTTAAAGGCAAGCCAACATTAGTTCTAGCGTACAACATTGGTACAATTTCAGTGACTGATACACGACCTGACGTAGAGCCTTGACTTGCTTGTGCCGATACCGTTACATCGCCGTCAAAATCACGCCCGGTTAAACCAAAATCAAATGAAATTAGGTCATTGTCAAATAACTCATAATAGAGTGTGTAATCGACATAACTAATATTGAAGTCAGCATTAACATTAGTATTTTCACTAAACGTTTGACCGTCAAATTCGAATTCAGTGTTTAGTGTTGTACTGCCTTCAGTTTCTAAAGTGGTAGAAGCTATACGTATATTTGGAATTAATGGTACAGGGTGCTCAAACGCGATAAAAAAACTATTTTGTGTTTGGTCAGCTAAATTAAAATCAACTTGAGAGCTACCATCGCCAAATGTTCCTGAAGCTTGGTTATCCCAAATTTGTCCACCCAAGTAAATACCTAAAGCATCCGCTTGAACATTAGTAGATAAAATCGATGCGAGAGTTACTGCTAGCGCTATTTTTTTCATGTTTTATTACCCTTGACTCAATAAGTCATTTAAATCAATCAGTGCCGCATTCGCACGTGATATATAATTAGCCATTACCAAAGAATGATTTGCAAGTATGCCAAAACCATCGCCATTTAAAACCATTGGACTCCACATTGACTCTTGGCTTGCTTCAAGCTCGCGAATAATTTGTTGTACACTAACTTTGGCATTTTTCTGCTCGAGTACATCTTTAAAGTCAATTTCTATGGCTTTTAAAAAATGTAACAAGGCCCAACAAGCGCCTCGTGCTTCGTAAAACTCATTATCAATATCCCACCAACTTGTTTTCAACTGCATACTGGCTGAGCCTAATGTTGATTGTTTCGCGACTCTATCGCCAGCGAGGTCAACATTAATTTGTTCTCGACCAACACTTGCACTTAAACGTTGAGAATAACTTCCTAAACGCTTTGTTGCTTCTTGTATCCAGCCGCGCAAGTTATCAGAACGCGCGTAAAACTGAGCCGATTGATTGTTAACTTGAGATAAGGCTTTTCTGTATGCGTATAGCTCATTAATTGCTTTTTGGTATTCACCTTCAGCACTTGGAATAGCCCAACTTGTATGATCAATATTGAATTGTGGTTGTGCTACTTTTAAATTTTTATTTTCTGCTGATTGAGACTGTGAACGGCTAAACTCTTGACGCATTACAAGCGCCATATCTCTTATCATTTCCAGTGCACCAAACTCCCACGCTGGAATATTATCTAAAAATACTGAAGGGGGAAGTGCGTCATTAGCCAAGTAACCACCAGGCTTATTTAACAAGGTTTCAGTGACGCGAATAAGTGTTGTAGTTGTAGTATAGCCTACAACAGGGGTAACACCGTCGGCAGTCGCTGCTTTAGTAACCTCCGCACGAATATCGAATTGTTCAGGCTCAAAGCTCCAATAAACGCCAAGTAGATACAGCAAAAAAAATAATGCTAAAAATCCTGAAATGACAGCTTTTGTCGAGATATTAACTTTCATAACTACTCCTTACTAATGGTGATGGTGTTTTTTCTGCTTAAGACCTTGAACAGTATAATTTACTTCGAGGCTAGATTGATTGTCAAAATGCAGGGTAATAATAACTTTTTCTTTTGCTTTTAGAGGCTCTTTTAAATTAAAAATCATTAAATGAAAACCTGAAGGCTGAAAAACAGTACTATTGTTAGCTAAAATGTCTACATAATCACGTTGGCGCATGCGCATTAAGCCATCAACCATAGTATGCTGATGAATTTCAATACGCTCGCTCACTTCGCTTGATGCAGAAACAAGACGAGTATCTGTTGATGATAAGTTTTTTATTGTCATATAAGCTGAAGAAATAGACGTGCCGGGAATACTCTCCCTCACATACCCATCTTCAACTGATATCTCATTAACCTCATTAGCGAACACTTCGTTGGATAACGAAATATTCAATAAAATTAACCATGATATTACTGGTAAAAATATATTCCTCATAAGCTGCTATACATCCTTTTTATCCATATTATGATTCTTAATCACTATTGTAACTAAGCTTGAGCTAAATGGATAACTTAATTATAAGTTCAAATATGAAGAGGGTTCACACGCAAGCATTGATAGAAGAAATCATGACAATTAAAGCTGAACTATTTAAACGCTTAGTCAGTACCAAAAACAGTAAATCGATACTCTCTAACTTTTTAAAATCCGTCGTTAATAAGTGCTCTTTATAAACTTAGGTTGTGTTAGCGAGTATTTCGATTTTGTTTTGTGTTTTACTTGGTCGTGGTACTAAAACTAACAATGTACCGGGCGTTTATCTCGTGCAAGTAACCAAATAACGCCGGCAATTAAAAATACAGGCCAAAAGACCCCAACCAATAACATGGCACCGCCGCCTAGCACTAACATAGCAACAAATATTATTGAGCCGAATACACTCATCGCGATAGCAAAAGCCACCAAAACAAGTAATACAACCACCAAGGCAGAAACACTAATCGCCTTTAAAGGTTCAATGACTTGCTCCCCCATATAAATATCAACATCAAGTAGCTCTATAAAACTGACGCCTAAAACGTACGTTAAAAATATGGTGGCGAAAATGGCTAAACATAATGATTTAAAAAACGACATACCTTACTCCCCTGCATGTTAAAAAACTTTAAACCTTGTTAGGTATTAATAATGTTGCCACTATATATGCTACGCCTGTGGCAGCTGGAAACATTAATAACGCAACGATGGCACCTACCCTTACCGCTAAACGAGGTAGGTTATAATGCCTCGCTAATCCACCGCAAACACCTGATAACTTTTTATGCGTTAGGTCTTTTGTTAAGGTTTTGTGAACTGAATATTCTCGGTCGTAACTCATGATTTACTCCTTTTAAATTTGTGAAATTTATACAGCACATAAATATCAGTAGTGCTCAGTATAAAATTAAGCGAGGGTGTTATACCTATAACACCCTAAGCAAACTTAACCGTTAGCAACTTTCTGCTTTAATTGTTCAAGCTCTTGCTCTATGTTTTCATCATTTTCTAGCTCACGAAATTGACTATTTAAATCATTTGACGAAGTCATATCGTAAGCTTCAACTTCGGCTTCAACACGGTCAATTTTTTGCTGGTAACGTTCAAATTTATTAATCGCTTCATCAATATTATGAATAACCGCTTTTTCACGCACTTTTAAGCGTACTTCTGCAGATTGCTGGCGAATAGCAAATGCTTCTTGCTTGCGCTTTGCCTCCGTCAATTTATCTTGCAAACGTTGGCTATCTTGTTGCACTGCAGATAAGTACTCATCAATTTGCACTAACTCTTCATTAAATTCGGCTAGTTTTTGTGTACAACTTTGCTTTTCAATCAACGCTGACTTAGCTAAGTCTTCACGCCCTTTACTTAACGCCAATTCTGCTTTTGTTTTCCAGCTATTAGCACGACACTCCATTTCGTGAATACTGCGCATGACCGTTTTCTTTTCTGCAATATACTTGGCCGCTGCTGAGCGCACCTCAACCAAAGTTTCTTCCATTTCATTAATGATCAACTTGATCATTTTTTCTGGCTCTTCTGCTTTATCTAACATTGCATTAATGTTGGCGTTAATAATGTCTGTAAACCTTGAAAACATACCCATAATTTTTTCTCCTATTAATACTTTGAAGTTTTTTGTTTTAGTAAATTAGATTCTTTTTGCTTTATAACCGCTGCTAACTCCTGAGTTTCCATCATGCTATATCGCATTGAAAAACGGTTTAGTTCAGCTTTGATTGAATGTGCTAGCCCTGCAGATAAATCATTCAGCACCTTTTGTCCTTGTGCCTGTACTGTTGCTGCTAAACTTTGCTCTAAAGAAGCCTCTTGTGCTGAAGCCGTGGTAGTAAGTAGCAACGTACAAGATAATAAAACGGTGCTTAATACTTGTTTAGTTTGTAATAGTTTCATTATTAATATCCTTATGTGAGTAACATGAAGTGTTATTAATTAACGCATCATGTTGGTAACTGATATTACTATTACAAGTGCTGTGCCAAGTAGATAAAAAACAGTAAGACGCTGTTATTTATGATTTTATTTTGAGCTCACATTTACCAATCAAAATAAGACATATTATGTCGAACTAATATTTAGTCAATATGGCCACTAAGGTTAGTAAAATTGACCATTGAATTAACTAAAATATTTAAGGGGAGAAAGAAGTGTTTTTTGCTATGGCAAGAGCTAAATAGTTTATTGATTATTTGATGACAAGTTCATCAAACCTTATATTTCATTTATTTATTAATAAGTGAATAAAAGTTAAGCACTGTAAGTACATTATTACAGTGCTTATTAGTCAGAGTTTTTCGAAAAGCGTTTATATGTAGATTGGTTAGTAAAAGTTATGTCTTATTTTTTATCAAGTAGAGGTTACAACTTCGGTATGAGTTAATGATCCCCATTCACTCCATGAACCGTCGTAAACCCTAACGTCTTTAATGTTGACAATATCTGCCGCTAAAGCCAACACACAAGCCGTAACACCAGAACCACAAGTCATTATCATGGCTTTCTTATCGGTATTGATATCAGTAAATATCTCTGCTAATTCATCAGGTGATTTTAACCGGCCATGCGTTAATAAGTCATTGTAAGGTAAGTTTTTTGCGTTCGGCATATGGCCACTTCGAACTCCTGATCGAGGCTCTGCATCTGCTCCTGTAAATCGGCGGTTTGCACGTGCGTCGAGTATCAGGTTAACTTGAGAGCGAGTTTGCGCTTCAACGTCTTGCCAGTTACAAAAAAAATCAACCTGCGCTTTAGCACCAAAGTTTCCAGCCACTACCTTGGGAGTATCATCAATAAAATTGGAACGTTCATCAATGGGCTTTTTAAGTTTAAGCCAATATGGCAAACCGCCGTCTAATACAGCGATATTTTTATGTCCCATTGCCCTAAACATATACCAAGCTCGCGCGGCTGAAAATAAGCCCAAATCATCGTAAACCACAATTTGGCTTTGCTGATTAATACCTAATGCTTTCGCAGCTTGTTCAAAATGTTCTGAGGTTGGCATGGTATGTGGAAGTGTACTAATGGGATCAGAGAAGTCTTTATTTAAGTCGAAGCGACGAGCACTTGGAATACGGTATTCTGGCCAACTATTTTCTGGTGCTGCCATGTTACCCACTGGAGGAATACTAGCATCGAGGATCACTAGGTTTTCACTGCCAAGTATAGCGTGTAAATCTACGCAGGAAATCAATTGCTGAAAATACGTCATAAGCTAGACCTAATAATTTTACCTTGAAACGATAAAGCAAAATTAGCTGAGATCTCACACAAAGTACAGTATTTATAGTGAAGGAGTTTGAGCGGTAATAAACATATAAAGTGTAAATGGCAAAAATACTTAAAAGAAGCTTATCGACTTGCCATTATTATAAAAATAGCGATAAAAATGATATTTTAAAATGAAGGCTATGCCTTAAACAGTAAAGCTTATTTACCTTGCTCTAATCTAGCAACAATAAATGAGGTCGCCAGCAAACAAACACCGGGTAACATAAACAATGTAAATAACATGGTTAAACTTGGCATTGTATCAATCCTTTTAGGCTGTATTTAACACTCTATTTTTAAAGTGCTACTTATATAAGTTGCTTAAACACTTACAAAGGTTGTGCCAAGGATCGAAAAAAACACTAAACCACTGTTTTAATGGTAAATTTATTTTTATGAAGATAATAAAATGCAGTGTTACTTTATTGATAAAACTGCGATGTGGTTAAATTTACTAATTTATAGCGAAATTTATGACAAAGAATTAAGCCATAATAAAAAGCAATTACATGGAGTATTTAAGTCCCAATATCGAGAAACTGTTTTCAATATTAGGACTTTAATAAATTTGAAAGTGCTGAATTTACTCAGCGAAGTAATTTAAAACAATAAGATAAAAATCAGATCACGTCTAAATCAGGGTTAAGTTGTAACACTTTAGCAAAAGCTTGTTGTAGTACTTCACCACCTACATTTTCACCATTAGCATTTTCACTTAAATAACGGCGAAATTGCTTCGCACCTGCTAAACCATTACATAACCCAAGCATATGCCTGGCTACATGCCAAGCTCGGCCACCATTGGCTACGTGATGGTCAACATATTCAATCATTTCATTAAGCACAACTTGTCGTGACTTAACTTCAGAATTTGCCTGCCAAATTTCATTGTCAGCTTCAGTTAACATATAAGGGTTTTGATAAACTTCTCTACCAATCATCACACCATCAATGTGTTGCATATGCTCATTAGCTTGTGCAAAAGTTGTTATACCGCCATTGATTGAAATATCAATATTGGGAAAGTCTTGTTTAATTTGATATACGCGCTGATAGTCTAACGGTGGAATATCTCGGTTTTGTTTGGGACTTAAACCACTTAACCAGGCTTTACGCGCGTGAATAATAAAATGCTGACAACCCGCGGCACTCACCGTCGTTAAAAACTGATGTAAAAATTCATAACTGTCGAGATCGTCAATACCAATACGTGATTTTACTGTTGTTGGAATTTTGGTGACGTTTTGCATACTCGCGACACAGTCTGCCACCAGTTGAGGCTCTGCCATTAAACAGGCACCAAACTTACCATTTTGTACACGGTCTGATGGACAACCAACATTAATATTGATTTCATCATATCCTTGCTGTTCAGCAATTTTTGCACACTCTGTCATAGCGTTTACATCACTACCACCAAGCTGTAACACCAAAGGGTGCTCTTCGTCGTTATATGCTAAGTAATTGCCTTTACCATGCAGTATTGCGCCCGTAGTTACCATTTCGGTATACAACACCGTTTGTTTCGACATTACGCGATAAAAATAGCGACAGTGACGATCAGTCCAATCGAGCATGGGTGCAATGGAGAATTTGTGAGAAATTGAATTTGCTGAGTTTACTGGTTTTACTGGGATTGACACAAAAACACCTTATTAACATACTGTACAAAATCACAATAGACTACCGTGAATTACCTAGAGTTTCGATATGCTGTATCCCTGTCTCTTATACACATCTCCGAGCCCACGAGACCGTACTAGATCTCG
>OMOM01000396.1_pt1 | contig 24498 bp, 17 predicted proteins | sample 1646501 | NCBI WGS metagenome assembly OMOM01 (sample SAMN05416802, study PRJEB24817) | seawater metagenome | isolation source: Sea water | place: Canada:Atlantic | collected 2013-07
CTCGTGGGCTCGGAGATGTGTATAAGAGACAGATTTAAAAATTTACCGTAACCATGGCTGGTTTTATCTTGCTCACTGGCAACAAAAACGAAATGAACACTATCAACAAGTTCTTCAGCGGCCCATTTACAGGTATAACCACTATTTGCACTTTTCGGGTTATAGCCAATCATCATTAACTCACCTTTTGCTACGGTAGTTTCATCGTCACTGCGACGTACAATCGGTACTAATCCATTCGCAATAAGTGCACCATTGTTTAAGTTGTGTTTCTTAGCGGCACTCATAAACGCATCAGCGATATAATTGTAGAGTGGGTTGTAGTTTTCACCTTCACTATGGTCAAGCTTCACAAGTTTGCTTAGTCGACGGTTAATTGGCATATCAACAATGGCATATGTTAGTTCATCGGTATTGGCCGGAATAGAAATCTCATCTGGCGCATAACGATTTGAGATGCTGCGTAACTTATGTACTTGATTACCTTGTACGCCTTTATCTTTGGCAAATAAATCATAAGTGAGATGCTGATGATCACAAATACGTACTTCTTCTGTTTCCATACCACTTTGTTCAGTAAATTTTGTGATCGCTTTAACAACTTTTTGATGAAATATTGCCGAGTTATGTCGTATTTCATCACCATTAGATAAAAACACTAAATGAATTTTACTGGCTTGCTTTGTCGCATCAAAATAGGACTTCTGACTGAAGTGGTAACGTGAATTATACAAAAACAGAATTTGTTGTTCTGTTTGAGCGGTAATTTTTTCTGGGCTAAATCGAATGCGAGTGAATTTGTCATTAGCAACAAATTGGCCACTTTCAATGTCTAATTCTTCGTTGATTTTGAAGAATAATTCAGACAACTTCTTATAAAAAGCTAAAAATGGTTGTTCGCTGTTGTGATCAACTGGGCCTGAAATTCTCTCGATTAAGCTGTCTGTAATAGCAAACTTAGCAAGTAAATATTGGTTTTCACGTGCAGAGGAAGGAATGTGCACTTTGTGTTGAACGCGTCTTGTACGAGAGATTGGCATAACAATTAACCTATTAATTTAAAAGTTCATCATAGTAGTATCATTAAATGTGGTCAAATATGATATATACCAAAGAGCAGATCATTATTTGCACAGGTTCGCTTTAAGTGTAGGTAAACATAGTGATATTAAGGACGAAGTCTAAGTTTATAGGGGCTTTCAAGCTGTTTATAATATAGACATAAATACAGACATAAAAATTTAGCGCAGGCTTTAATATTTCTTTGCACTTTACCTCTACCTAAATGAGAGCAGATTTGTATATAATCTCAGAGTCTTTCTCAAATAAAGTATAAAAAACATGAAAAAATCTTTAGCTTTTACCTTATTAACCTCAGCCGTATTTTTGGGCTGTGGAGCAGGCGATGCTGCTACAAAAACTAATAACGCCTCCGATGTAACCGCAAGTTATAACAGTATTAACAAAGAACAACTTACCGAGCACATTAAAACACTTGCTTCAGATGAATTTGAAGGTCGTGCACCATCAACTAAAGGTGAAAAACTTACGCTTGATTATTTAACCAAGCAACTCACTGCTATCGGTTTTAAACCAGGTAATGGTGATAGCTTTTTACAACCTGTGCCTATGGTATCAATTGAAGCGTCATCAGATATGGCTTTATCTATAGGTGGTAAAGAATATCAATATGGCCATGATATGGTTATGGGCTCAAGCCGCATTAGTGATTTTGAACAGCTTAAAGACTCTGAACTAGTGTTTGTTGGTTATGGTGTTAATGCGCCAGAATACCAATGGAATGATTACGAAGGGCTTGATGTTGAAGGAAAAACAGTTGTTATTCTTGTCAACGATCCCGGTTTTGCCACTAAAGACACAGCATTATTTAATGGCAATGCCATGACATATTACGGTCGTTGGACATATAAATATGAAGAGGCGAGCCGTCAAGGTGCTGAAGGCGCAATAATTATTCATGAAACTGCACCAGCATCATATGGTTGGTCAGTAGTTGAGCACTCATGGACAGGTCCACAATTTGGTTTTGTTCGTGAAGATTTAAATAAAGATCGTGTTGCGGTTGAAGGTTGGGTTAATAGTGATGTTGCCAAAGAACTTTTTGCTAACGCAGGTTTAAACTTTGAGCAAGAAAAAGCAAAAGCCGCTAAGGGCAGTTATCATGTTGATATGGGTGATTTAACCGCTTCTGTTGCGGTAAAAAATACCGTTAAAAAGTCTACATCATATAACTTTATTGCTACTTTACCCGGCAGCGTAACACCAGATGAGCACATTATTTATACCGCACATTGGGACCATTTAGGTAAAGATACCAGTAAAGAGGGCGACCAAGTCTATAATGGCGCGGTAGATAATGCCTCAGGTACGGCGGCACTTATTGAAGTAGCTGAAGCATTTTCAAAACTACCTGTGGCACCAGAACGTTCAATCACCATTATGGCAGTAACCGCTGAAGAGCAAGGATTATTGGGTTCTAAGTTTTATGCGGCAAACCCTGTTATACCTGCAGCTAAAACAGTGGCTAATATCAATATGGACGCGTTAAATGTTAATGGTCGCAGTAAAGATGTTTCAGTTTATGGTTTAGGGCAATCTCAACTCGATGATTACTTAATCGTAGCGGCTAAAAAGCAAGATCGTGTTATTTCAGGCGATCCTCGTCCAGCGGCCGGTATTTACTACCGTTCAGATCACTTTGCATTCGCAAATATTGGTATTCCAGCCCTTTATGCTAAGAGTGGTAAGGAACCTGTTGATGAAGCTACAAAAGCCCTACGAGCGCATTTAGACCCTATTTTAGCCAAGTGTTACCACAATGCTTGTGATGAATATAGCGAGCAATGGGACCTTTCAGGTGCTGTCGAAGATATCCAAGCTTTCTTTGAAATTGGTTATGAATTATCACATCAAAATGTGTGGCCGAAATGGAGCGAAACTTCAGAGTTTAAACGTTAATAAGCACATAGCTTAAAACCAAAGCAGCAATTAGTTAATTGCTGCTTTTTTTGTGCTGAAACATAACACCTAAAAAAAAGTAGGGTCAGATACACATTAAAATTTATCTTTTCAATTCTATTATAAAGAGCAAATTATACTTTAAAAATTCTTGTTCTATACTAAGATCAATTTAAATAATAAGGATATTATTTATGGCTCGCCTGCCCAGAATTCAGCTAATAGACATACCACAACATATTATTCAACGAGGAAATAATCGCAGTTTTTGCTTCACAGATGAGCAAGATTTTGCTGCTTACGCTCATTGGCTAACTGAGTACTCTATTAAATATTGTGTTGATATACACGCGTGGGTTTTTATGACCAATCATGTACATTTACTTTGCACACCGCGGATACCAAACGCAATTAGTTTATTGATGCAAAGTTTAGGTCGCAGGTATGTGCAGTATTTTAATCATAAATATCGAAGAACTGGCACGCTCTGGGAAGGACGATTCAAATCTTGTTTGATAGAAGATGTTTCATATTTATTGCAAGTATATAAATATATTGAATTAAATCCAGTTAGGGCGAGAATGGTTGACGAACCATCGCAATATCTTTGGTCTAGCTATCAAATTAATGCATTAGGAAAACAATCCCCATTATGTACACCTCATCCCGCATACGAGGATCTAGGCGCTGATTCATTTGTACGCCAAAAAACATATCAGTCTTTATTCAAATATCAAATAACTCCTTTACTAATTGAAGATATCAGAACGTCATTAAATAAGGGCCTAGCATTGGGCAGCGAATGTTTTAAATCTAAAGTAGAGCAATCAACAGGACGAAGAGTCAGAGAAGCGAAACTAGGCAGACCTTTAGGTAGATGTAAAAAAGTAGGGTCAGATACACATTAATTGATTTTAGTCGCTTTACTAATTGTAAGAGGAGGATATTGATCTCAATACTTTTTGATGTTGCTCGTTTAGAAAGTACCAACAGGGCTATTAAATGTGTATCTGACCCTACTTTATTTTGGACCCAGCTTTATTTCAGATGAAAAAAAACCTGCTAAATAAGCAGGTTTCTTTAATGTGGCTCCTCAACCTGGACTTGAACCAGGGACAAACGGATTAACAGTCCGTTGCTCTACCAACTGAGCTATTGAGGAATTGTTTTGAAAGCCGCTATTGGCTAACGGGGCGGAATATTAAAGGCCGCATGTCAGACTGTCAATACAAAAATTACAAAAATATCAATTTATTGGTTGTTTGCTCAAATAGCAGGCATTGTTTGCCTTATTTTTGCTTTTGTTGATGATTTAATAATCAGAAGTTGATTTTGTTAATATAAAATATAGTTATCCACTTAATCTGTGGATAACTATGTGAGTTAAAGTGTAACTTAACGTAATATGAACGGAAGAATGCGGCTTGCAGTCAAGTGTTGTTTTATTGCGCTGTTGGTTTACTTTGTTTTATAACAATAGGTTACATGCGTTATGTTGGCTTTATAGCCATGTGCGTTTATTTTTTGTTCAAGCACTATTTTTTATACATTTGTTGTGCATTTCTCTACAGAATAGTGTAATGCCAATTATTTCCATGATATTATTTTTTCTGAAAATATCGTTATTACTATCTTAAATAAAATATATACGTAGCGAGTCCTATCATGATCTTTTACAATGGTCGACGCATTCGATCTATCACTTATTTTGAAAAAATTAATGACTGAAACTAAACATATTCACCAAATTAACCTACTGAAAGATCCCGTAGCCCCCACATTAAAAACCATGACCATTCCGATGATTTACGGCATGATTTTATTGATGACTTTTAACTTGGTTGATACCTTTTTTGTCGGTTTATTAGGTACTCAGCCATTAGCGGCAATTAGCTTTACTTTTCCTATTACTTTTACCGTGATCAGTTTAACGATTGGTTTGGGTATAGGTACGTCTGCCGTTATTGCCAAAGCTTTAGGCAAAGGCGATAAAGAATCCGCAAAAAGTTTAGCCACCAGTTCATTATACTTAGCAGCAATCATAGTCGGTATTCTTGCCGTAATTGGCTACTTACTGATTGATGAAACATTTTTACTTTTAGGGGCTAGCGAAGCACTATTGCCTTTAATTCATCAATATATGGATTTATGGTTTATCGGTTGTATCTTGTTAATCGGCCCGATGATTGGTAACGCTATTTTACGTGCAGACGGCGACACTAAAACGCCCAGTATAATTATGGGCAGCGCCGGTTTAATAAATGCCGTATTAGATCCTATTTTTATTTTTGGTTTTGGTCCTGTACCTGCCATGGGTATTCAAGGCGCCGCAATAGCGACATTAGTCTCTTGGGTATTTGGCTTAGGTTATGTTTTATATATTTTAGCGGCTAAACGTGGCTTAATTCATAGCCATTTAATGTCACTTAAAGACTTTATTTGCTCGTCACGCGAAATTTTACGTATTGGCTTACCTGCGGCAGGCGCGAATATGTTGACTCCGATTGCTTCAGCGGTGTTAACTGCTATTGTGGCTGAATACGGTGTATCAGCCGTTGCGGCATTTGGCGTAGGCTCAAGAATTGAATCTATTGCCTGTTTAGTCGTTTTAGCACTTTCAATGACCTTACCACCATTTATTAGCCAGAATTTTGGTGCCGGTAGCATGAGCCGTGTCGAGGAAGGCTACAAAACCTCGATAAAATTTGTGCTTATATGGCAAGTGCTCATTTATGTTGTACTGGTGTTAGCTGCTCCCTTAATCGCAGATATGTTCTCTAAAGAGCAAGCGGTAGCCGATATTATTAAGTTATTCATTTGGATTTTACCCTTAGGTTATGGTTTACAGGGCGTTATTATTTTAACAAACTCATCTTTCAATGCCTTACATAAACCTATGGTTGCATTAGTATTAAGTGTTATTCGTTTATTTATTTGCTATGTACCTTTGTCATACCTTGGCAGCTTATGGTTTGGTTTAGAGGGCTTTTTTATCGGCGCATTACTGGGCAATGTAGTGATGGCGGCTATTTCATATAACCTGTTCAGTAAACAATGTGATAAAGACCGCATTAATGTTGAGGTTACTGCTTAATGAAAGCGCTAAAAATACATTCAGATTATATCCCTAGCGGCGACCAACCAACGGCCATAGCAAAACTGCTTGATGGCATTGACTCTGGGTTAGCGCATCAAACGTTATTGGGCGTAACTGGCTCAGGTAAAACCTATACCATTGCTAATGTAATTGAAAAACTCAATCGTCCAACCATGATGTTAGCACCAAACAAAACCTTAGCAGCGCAACTATACGGAGAAATGAAAGACTTTTTCCCCGATAATGCTGTTGAGTATTTTGTTTCGTATTATGACTACTATCAGCCAGAAGCCTATGTGCCTACAACCGACACGTTTATTGAAAAAGATGCCTCGGTAAATGAACATATCGAGCAAATGCGTTTGTCGGCGACTAAGTCACTGTTAGAGCGCAAAGACGTTATTATCATCGCTTCAGTGTCTGCTATTTATGGTTTGGGTGACCCTGACTCTTATTTAAAAATGATGCTGCATGTAAGTGTTGGCGACATTATTAATCAGCGCGACATATTAAGACGTCTAGCTGAGCTGCAATACACCCGAAATGACGTAGCGTTTCAGCGTGCAACGTATCGCGTACGTGGTGATGTAATAGATGTTTTTCCTGCTGAGTCAGACCGCATGGCGCTGCGCATTGAGTTATTTGATGAAGAAATTGAGCGCATTAGCATATTTGACCCCCTAACCGGCGAAGTTGAGCGTACCGTTGCTCGTGTTACCGTTTACCCAAAAACACATTATGCTACCCCACGTGAAAAAATATTGGCCGCTGTTGATAAAATAAAAATTGAATTAAAAGACAGAGCAGCTCAGTTAAAAGAAAATAATAAACTCGTTGAAGAGCAGCGAATAGTGCAACGAACTCAGTTCGATATTGAAATGATGACAGAGCTTGGCTATTGCTCAGGTATAGAAAACTATTCTCGTTATTTGTCTGGTCGTGGGCCAGGTGAAGCGCCGCCAACATTATTTGATTACCTGCCTAGCGATGGCTTATTAATTATTGATGAATCGCATGTTACCGTGCCGCAAATTGGCGCTATGTACAAAGGTGACCGTTCGCGCAAAGAAAACCTTGTTGAATATGGTTTCAGATTACCTTCAGCGCTTGATAACCGCCCAATGAAATTTGAAGAGTTTGAAGCCTTATCGCCACAAACTATTTATGTTTCCGCAACGCCAAGTAATTATGAACTTGAAAAATCTGCCGGTGAAATTGCTGAGCAAGTAGTGCGACCAACTGGCTTACTTGATCCACAAATAGAAGTGCGCCCCGTTGATACACAAGTTGATGATCTACTTTCTGAAATTCGCAAACGCGTAAAAATTGATGAAAGGGTATTAGCCACCACATTAACTAAACGTATGGCGGAAGATTTAACCGATTACTTAGACGAGCATCAAATAAAGGCGCGTTACTTACATTCCGATGTAGACACCGTTGAGCGAGTAGAAATAATTCGAGATTTTCGTTTAGGTAAGTTTGACGTTTTAGTGGGTATTAACTTACTTCGTGAAGGGTTAGACATGCCAGAAGTATCGCTTGTTGCCATTCTTGATGCGGATAAAGAGGGCTTTTTGCGCTCAGAACGTTCACTCATACAAACCATCGGCCGAGCGGCACGTAATATAAATGGTAGAGCCATTTTATATGCTGCAAAAATTACTGGTTCAATGCGAAAAGCTATTGACGAAACTGATAGACGTCGCGCCAAACAGCATCAATACAACCTTGATAACAATATAACGCCACGTGGAGTAAGACGTAATATTTCAGATGTTATGGATCTTGATGGTGGGAAAACTCGCGCGGCAGCAGCATTAAAAGCGGCAGAGCCAGCGTCAGAATATGAAACCTTAACCACTAAACAGATTGATGTGAAAGTGCAGGAACTAGAAACGCAAATGTTTAATCATGCGCAAAATCTAGAGTTTGAATTGGCCGCGTCAGTGCGAGATAAAATCAAACAATTACGTGATTTACAGCTAGTAACTTAAAGCGTGAATAGAGTAGCTTTATAATCAAAGTAACCCCAAATTCACGCAAAATTTAATACCCAGCTAAAGACGCTTATGGCTTGTATGCATAGCCTATAAATACAAGCCATACAGATTGTACTTTAGTCCTTCAAGTATCAAAGCTCTAAAGTACCCAGCTTATTAAAGCATCGCTTCAATATCGCTAGCAATATCTGCTGGCTTGGTGGTTGGGCTATAGCGCTTAACCACTTTGCCTTGGTTATTCACCAAAAATTTAGTGAAATTCCACTTAATGCTTTTACTGCCTAACAAGCCTGGCGCTTCGTTTTTCATATAATCAAATAATGGGTGGGCATTTTCACCATTAACATCAACTTTACTAAAAAGCGGGAACGATATATTAAAGTTAAGATCACAAAATTGTTTAATTTCGCTGTCGTCGCCTTTTTCTTGTTTACCAAACTGGTTACAAGGAAAGGCTAATATTTCTAAACCTTTTGCTTGATACTGTTGATACAAAGCTTGTAAACCTTGATATTGCGGAGTAAAACCACAAGCACTAGCGGTATTAACCAACAGCATTACCTTACCTTGATAAGTAGATAGCGGCACAAGTTCGCCAAGATTGTTATTGGCACTAAACTGATAAATGTTGTTATTCATAAAAAACCTTACAGCAATATTAATTGCACACAAATTTGCGACAATTTAACGTCAAATAAAGTAAGTGTTTTTTACCTTAAATGCAAAAATAAATCCGCAAAAACCAATTTAAAAAAAATCCGTAAAAATAAATAATACCAATTCTAATAAGTTTCTTGCCACTCAGTGATATTTTACTTAACAGATTTGGTATTAAACAAGTTTTTCACAATAGTAGCTATCAAAATAAGGCTAATTTTATTAACATGGAACGCATAAAAAGCAATACGATTTCTCAATTTATTAAGCTCATGACACACGGCCTATAAACAAAAAAATAACAATGGCTACCACTGGTTCATCAGGTATGTAGAGTCAAAATCACAGAGGTCTAGCGCGTGATTCTGAGCAACTTTAGACTAAGCCAAACTAAATTATTCAAGTCAGGCTCATTCCAAGCAAGTTAAATTTAAAAAACATAGTAGAGCTAGACGTATACTTTCCTAGAATTAAAACCGTTCAAACAAAACTTAAATAAGGTGTGTAATTTCCATGAACAATATTGAAAACAGTAACTTAGATGGCTTTCTCGCAAGCATTAAACAAGAACAGCACTCGATAGAGTTTACCCAAGTCATGAAAGTTATTGCCGATAACTATCAATATCAACCTACAACGTTTACCAATGGTGAGCTTGTTAATGAAAGTGGAACAAATGAAGGCTCTTGTAAAATATTTTATTTTGCTCAGCTAAACAACTTAAGTCCTGAACAAACACTGGCTTGTTTTGGGCGTTATTATCGAGAAGATGTTTTAGCTAACCCTAAGGGTGATGATCACCAAAATATTCGAAATTTCATGCAAACTGGCTGGCAAGGTATTGAGTTTAAATCAGTGGCTTTATCCGCTATAAAATAAGAATTAATAGCGCAAGCTATGCTGAACTAACTTCAACTCAATATCAGGTATTAATCAACTTGGTATTACATAAGGATTCGCTCGATGAAAGTCGCATTTATTGGTTTAGGTGTTATGGGATATCCCATGGCAGGGCATTTACAAAAAGCAGGTCACGAGGTTTGTGTTTTTAACCGTAGCCAAGCAAAAGCGGATAAATGGCTGGCTGAATTTTCAGGGACTAGTGCTAAAACACCGGCACTTGCCGCGAAAGATTGTGAAATAGTGTTTTGCTGCGTAGGTAATGATGACGATCTTCGTCAAGTGGTACTAGGCGAAAACGGCATATTAGCAGGCATGCCAAAGGGCAGTATTTTAGTTGATCATACGACTGCATCGGCAGAAGTTGCTGTCGAGCTTGCCGGTATTGCCGCAAGCCAAGAGCAATACTTTTTAGACGCTCCCGTTTCAGGTGGTCAGGCTGGCGCGGAAAATGGTGCACTAACAGTCATGGTTGGCGGTGACGAAACTATTTTTAATAAAGCTGAGCCCGTGATGGCCGCTTTCGCTAGATTTAGTCAATTAATGGGGCCCGTTGGCTCAGGGCAATTGGCTAAAATGGTAAACCAAATTTGTTTTGTAAATACCGTACAAGGCTTAGCTGAGGGATTAAACTTCGCCCAAAAAGCAGGGTTAAATATTGATAAACTGCTAGATACTATTGGTAAAGGCGCTGCTGGCTCTTGGCAAATGGATAACCGCGGTAAAACAATGTGTGCTCGAGAATTTGACTTTGGCTTCGCTGTTGACTGGGTAAGAAAAGACCTTGCTATTGCGTTTGCAGAGGCTGATAAACTAGGTGCAGATTTAACCGTGACCAAACAACTAGATGGTTATTATAAAGAAATTCAAGAAAGTGGTGGCAACCGCTGGGATACTTCAAGCTTAATAAGTCGCTTTAAAAAGTAAAACATTAACGATGTATTCTTTTGTTATTTTGTAGCTGAATAGCTGTATTCTACTTCGAGAAAAGTAGCCGACTTAATTTATATAAGTCGGCATTATGTTAATTTTGCACGTACTCGTATAAAGCTTTAAGCACTGACATTTTACTTTGGTTCTGTTCATGTTGGTGCGCTAAATCTTCAATTTTTATCATAAATTCATCAAGACTCAATAAGCCTTTTTTACCATGCTGAAGACGATTTTGACAATGCGCTTGCCATTTTTGTTGTTCGCCATCGTCAAGAGTATAAGGAAAATTACGCGCACGATAACTAAACAACAAGGTACTTAAGCGCTCATCTTGAAACTGAAACGGGTGCGTTCCTAATTGCTCAGGCGATAATTGATGCAAAATATCCATTTGCGCTTTATCACTATGCGAGAAAAACTTGCCACCATAAAGCGCAAACTCAGCTTCTACCGGTTCATCACCAAAATCACTTTCGGCAAAAACATCCGTCAACTTATCTCTAAGTTCAGTATATTGTTTCAGCCTTTTTAGGTTATCTAAACATAGGTCACGCGGAATGGCCAAACGCTCAGCATTTTCAGGTAACAGCGTTTTTGCTGGCGCGACAATAGGGCACTTATTTAAGTGAATTAACTTAATTGGAATTGGTAACTCGCCTTCGTCTAATTCATCATAACGGGTATATAAACGCGCTTTGATTTCTTCGCTAGTCAGCTCAAATAACGGCGATGGATCTCGTGCTAAATCGACAGCGATAACCGCATTTTTATTAATCGGATGATAACAAACGGGTGCAAACCAACTCGTGCAACCGTGAACTGAAGATACCTTGCTAGAGGTGTGCACTATAGGCGTCATGTTATAAACATCTATCAGTTCAGCTACTTGTTTCTTATTTTTTAAATTAAAAATAAACTCATATAACTTAGGCTGCTTTTCTTTAATCAGTTTTGCCATAGCGATAGTGGCATAAACATCACTCATAGCGTCATGCGCCGCTTCATGACTAATACCATTAGCTTGTGTCAGTAACTCTAAACGAAAACTCACCACTTGCTCACCATCGCGCTCAACCGTTGGCCATTCAATACCTTCAGGGCGCAAGGCATAACAAGCGCGCACCATATCAATAATATCCCAACGACTATTACCATTTTGCCACTCACGCGCATAAGGGTCGTAAAAATTACGATAGAGCAGGTAGCGAGTTACCTCATCATCAAAACGAATACTGTTATAACCTGCAACACAAGTATTAGGTTGGGTAAATAAGCCATGAATACGATCAGCAAACTCAGCTTCAGTTAATCCTTCACGCAAGGCTTTTTGCGGCGTAATACCGGTAACTAAACACGCCTCAGGTTGAGGCAAGTAATCTTGTGGCGGCTGACAATAAAACATCTCAGGCTCACCAATAATGTTTAAATCAAGATCAGTGCGAATACCGGCAAACTGCGAAGGCTTATCGAACTTTGGTGATATTCCCCATGTCTCGTAGTCGTGCCAGAGAATAGTTGCTTGTTCTTGAGAGTGTTGAGATGAAGAGTTCTGGTTCATTTTATCCATGTAAAACAACTTTTTTAGTTTTATTGGTCATGTTGACTTATCTTATTAAACTTTATTTATTAGCATTAAATTTTAAACACCAAGGCTTAGCATTAAGTAACACTAGCGCTTTAGTTAACCTAGCACCAATAAAAAGTTGAAATTCACGGAGCATGTTTATTCCGCATGAAAGGGGGGGACTTACAAACAGTATTTATTTTAAATATTGCTAAGTAATCACCGCTCTTTCCAAGTACTAACACGAGTTTTATTTATAGCTGTGACTTTAGCACAGCAATAAGAGAATATCCCAGAAATACCTTGGCTTGTATGAAATCAGAAGAGTCTTTAGATGGTTGTAAAAACTGATTTTATCGACGACATGTTATTAATTAAAGCTAAATAAACACAAAATAACGAGAAGTAACTTAAAAAAGCTAGGCACCCAAAAACACTAAAGGATGAATAGACTTTGGCAATTCAGGGAATCTTAACTACTCTCACTAAGACACTACACATTACTGGCTTGTCATCAAAAGGAATCTGTCTGCATGCAGTTTGTCAGCAAGTTGTTTAAATTAAGTGTTTTTTTGATATTTATTATTGCTCTTTCAGGCTGTGCTATTAGTTATGTTGATAGTGAGGGCAATCATAATATGATCGGTTTTGTGCATGTAACTATGCAGGGCGTTGAAAACGATAAACTTAAAGCAGGAGATAAAATTGAAGTTACGAATGTTGGCATTTTGCTTAGTAACGGGCCGCTGTATTCAGGAGTAAGTGTCGGCTACAACAAAGAATCAACTACCTCCATCAAGAATGATGCCCTTGTACTGATTAAAGAACAAGGTAAAGGAAAGGATGATGAAAAAAATAAAAGCAATTAGAAAATCGGCTATTGTTTTAATATTAAGTTTTTTAGCTGCCTGTACAACAACAGAGAAAGTTGTTTTCGTTACCAAATCTTCATTAAGTATTGCCGACGTTGAAACAACGCCAACTGAAATAACCGTGGGTTATGATCGTGTAGAAGGTTATTTTGCTCCGGTTTACAGTAACGGTGCTTTACCTCCTGTAGTGTCTTCAATTAAAACTGATGGCGGGTTATTTGCACCAAAAGTGCAACAGCTATATGCAACAGGTGAAGCCGCAAATCTAGTGGTGGACGATACCAGTAGTTACAGCGAAAGCGATGATAATGGGGCGCAGTTAACGGGCAGTAAATTGGGGATGTTTTTTGGCACCAGTACAAACTTAGGATTTAAAGTTGGTGTTACTCAAAACCAACCCTCGGTCAATATTGGTTATAAACGAATAGAAGCTTCTTATATACCGCTTGGCAATGTAAATGGGGTTGACGTGTATCCTTCAGTAATTGCTAGCATTGATACCACTATTAAAGTGCCAGATCCCAAAGACCTTAATCCAGAAGGGTTACAGGTAGGGCAATTTTTTGCGACAGGAACAGCTGCAAAGCACTTAGCTACAAAAAGTTTTGTCAGGGAAGCGTTTAACGCTAAAGCCAGAGATGCCGTTAAAGAATATAAAGATGAACTGAACAAACAGCAGAAGTCAGCTTTACATACACTTAAATGTGCCGCTTCTTTGAAAGATGAACAGTGGCCTCAAGTTATTGATTCCGCGAATGCCGCAAACCTAGTGGGTGGTGTTGGAAGCCAAATAAAACAAAGATGGCAACAATACATTAATGATAAAACCATTGAGAAAAGGCAATCATCAACCAAGCTTTATTTCTCTGCAATATCTAAATTAGATGGAGCCTCGCCGACGTATGCCGCAGTGATAGAAGCCCACAGAAATTTAGTTTGTAAGCTAGCAAAGGAGGCAAATAATGCCTGAGTATCGAGAAATACCCTGTGAAGATTGTGAAACTAATAAGCGTGAAATAGAAGAAGATGGCCTATGGGAATTTTTAGGGTGCGAACCCATAGAAACCCGTCCAGGTTGGTGCCGATTGGCATACCAATTAAAAGAATAAATAAAAGAAAGAATATCGTTTCAAAAAATAGGCACTAACAAGCAACGCTTTAAATAGTCTATTTTTATCATCGGTACATGTAAGTCGACATATAAATAAAGGTATAGCTAACCATTAGGTGCTGTACCTTTTTATTTGTTCAAAATACGTCACAACAAATATTTATATTGTTGTACAAATAGTTACAGACAATAAAAAATAAATATAGCATTATAAAAATAACATTAACTGATTGTAATTAATTGTTTCATTCAGTAAATTAAGTTAAAACCTGCATTGTTAGCACTTACAATTTATAAGTTAACAAGCGCAGCATGGATGAAGTTACATGCGCTGCATGTATATAGGATGTTGTAATCGATGCCACAGTTTTATAACAACAATGCAGAAGAGCTTGCCAAACAATACCTTTCAAAGTCATTTGAAGAGGTTCATCAAAGCTGGTCACAATTTTTACCATCCATCATTGAAAACCCTAATGCCCGTATTCTTGATTTAGGCGCAGGCGCTGGTCGCGATGCAAAGCATATCGCCGAACTAGCCGAAAAACAGCATAAAACCAAAAACAATATTCAAGTTTATGCTATTGAGCCAGCCACTGAACTTGCCGATTTAGGCGCTAAAGTCACCCAAGACTTAAAGGTAAAATGGCTCAACGATGCTTTACCTTCATTAAGCGTTATCACTAAGCAAGAAGTGAGCTTTGACTTAATCTTGTTAAGTGCCGTTTGGATGCATATTCCCCAAAGTGCTCGCGCTCGTTCAATTCGTAAACTTGCCAACCTATTAAAACCCGGCGGGAAATTAGTTATTTCACTTCGCCATGGCCAAACAGAAGACGACTTTAAACAGCGTAAAATGCATATCGTGTGCGCTGATGAATTAAAGCAGTTAGCGACTGATGTTGGTCTATTTACCAAGTTAGCAACAGAAAAAGAAACCGACAAACTTGGCAGAAACCACGTTTCTTGGCAAACCCTTGTGTTGCAAATGCCAGACGATGGCACTGGCGCATTTCCGTTCATTCGCCATGTCGCAATTAATGATGGTAAATCAGCGACTCATAAACTGGCTTTATTAAGAGTATTACTAAGAATTGCCGATGGACACCCTGGTGCTGTTTTGCGAAGGGAATCATCACCCTTTGGCGATCGCGTTATTTTACCTGCGGGCTTAGTCGCGCTTTATTGGTGTCATCAGTATAAAGACTTAATCGATACGCATCAGTTATTTCAATCACCTAATCAAAACCCAAACATGGGTTTTATGAAACCTAATGGTTGGCACAAATTAACACATCGTAGTGCCTCGGATTACCGTATTGGTAACTTATTCACCGGTGAAGATGCCATAGCACTTCATAAAACCATTTCAGCGGCAGTCAGTAATATTAAAACCATGCCTTGTCGTTATATTACCTTTCCTAATCAAGAGGCTAATAGCCGTGCTAAGGTATTTGAAGTTGCCAGTAAAACCGTTAAAGCCAAAGACAGTCTATTTCTTGATTTACAAACGCTTGAACAATGGGGCGAGTTCTCATTACCTGAATCAACATGGTTAGCGTTTAATCGTTACGCTTGCTGGATTGAGCCTGTATTGGTGAGTGAATGGGTTAAAACCATGGCGAGCTATTCGGGCAACGATCAATATGCATCGCCTGAGAAGCAGTTTCATCTATACCAAGCATTAAATTGGTTAGAGCCTAAACGAACAACTACTGAAGTACGTAATCGTTTTGAACAGCTTAAACAGCAGTTACCGAAAAGTGAGCAAATTCATTGTGTTTGGTCGGCAAAGTCATTACAGCAAAAATACGATATTGATCACAGCATGCCATTTGCTCGTTGGCCTAATAACGATTTATGGAATTTACTGCCAACCGATAGCCAAATTAACAATCAAAAAAGCGATCGATTGCCGACAGAGCATAAATTAAAAGTCTCGAAAGATAGAATTCAGCACTGGTGGCAAACTGCTTGGCTGAACGATAATAAAAGCTCGGCTGAAACAGATGAGATTAATGAAATACCAGCGAGCTATCAAATAAACACTCAGACATATAAAGCATCGATAAAACTAGATCAAACATCGACAGCACAAAGTAAAAGGTTTTTTGCTGAAGCCAATATCGCCTTACCGGGTTTAAGTTCTGATAACACATCAATAGATGATTTGTTTGAAGCGCTGGTAATGCAACGTGGTCGATTAAAAGAAATGCAGCAGCTGAGAGAATGGTAAATTTTTCTTTAATAAAAACTTAGTAAACTCATTATTATAACAAACGGCTAAACGGTCATTTGGCGAAGTGTTATGTATTGTGTTTGTTATTACAGGGTAAGTACTTCATCGCAAGGTAAGTCTGGTTTAGGTTTAGAGGCGCAGAAAGAATGTGTCCTTAACTACATTGCCAAGCATGATGGAGTCGTAAAGGCGGAGTTCACAGAGATTGAGAGTGGTAAATTGGCTGGAAGGGTTGAGTTGGCTAAGGCTATTAGGTACTGCAAGCTAACAAAGTCTCGATTGGTGATTTCGACAATTAGTAGGTTGACTCGTGACGTTCACTTCTTGACGGGATTACAAAAATCAGGCGTAGATTTTGTCTGTTGTGATATGCCCGACGCTAACACTATGACAATTCAGTTGATGGCTGTATTGGCGGAGAGTGAAGTTAAAAATATTAGCATACGAACCAAGGATGCTCTCGCTGCTGCTAAGTTGCGAGGAGTTAAGTTGGGTAATCCAAACTTGGATTTAGTTAGGAATATTGATACAAATCAAGCTAATAAGGCTAGACGGAGTAAGGCTGAATCATTTAGTATGGATGTAGCTGAAATAATAAAAGAAATTTATGAAGAGGGTGTAACTACATATCGTGGAATTGCACGTTCTCTTAATGAAAAAGGAATTAAAACACGACGAAACTGTGACTGGACTCCGGTTCAAGTTTCTAGGGTTTTAGAGCGACTTAAGGGTGCATAAAGTATGGAAAGGTACATAAGAAGGGTTCGGGTCGAAGGGATGTTTGATTCAGAGTTGGAGATGGTCGTAGACTTTTCTCCTACAGATAATTGTATCTTCGGTATAAATGGTTCAGGAAAAACGGTTTTAATAAACCTTATAGTTGCCTCGATTCAGTGTGATATCGAGATGTTATCCAAGTTGCCGTTTAAGTCCATTAGAATTGTAACTGCTCCAGTAGGAGGGAAGAAAGAATCAAACTTCTTTACTGTTGAGAAGACATCTTACGGTGCTGTATATAGCTTTCATGAAAATATTGAGATTGATAGTGAGGTGCGTTTTGGAAAAGAATTCACTTTAAAATTAACTGTTGATAAAGATAAAAGTTATAAAATATATAACCGCCAAGCACGTTCAGAAGAGAACTCTAAGCGCAGAATAATGCTTAAAAGACTTATCGGTCTTTTGATTCCGTTTACATATATTCCGCTACTTCGAATGCATGATGGCGTTGGGCGTTCAGATGAGCTTCTTCAATATGAGATGCGTAGGCAGCAATTATCAGATAGGGAGATTTCTGATGTTTTAGACCCGAACATGAGGGTTTTAAAAAAGCTTCAGGAAGAATTTTCTGGTCGGTACAGTATGGCTCAGTCCAGAATTGCTACAGCGCTAGAGTCACTGAAGACCACTATTTTTGAGAAGTTGCTGTTTGAGGATGATGGGATGAGTGAGGGCGCTGAAAAGTACGCTTCTAGGCTCATAGCCACTAGAGACCTGAACGACACTAAGAGTGCGAAAGAGGTCATTTCCCAGATTAATGATTTGAATTTGGGGATTCCTGAATGGAAAGTTACGAAGCACTTCGAGATTTGGGATGGGATGAAGGAGTTGCTACTACTAACGCTTGATGACTACAATCGGAAAGATAAAGATACTGGAGAGTTTTCTGAAGAGAAGTTTAAAAAATACTCTCGGGCATACTACAACTTGATTGCATCTGTTCGCCAATTCAAGACTTTCGATGATGTTATTGCTCTGATAGATGACGTTCAATCAAGGAAGGGTGAGTGGTTATCAAACTTCAATAATTTCAAGAGAGAAGTGAATTATTTTCTTCCAAAATCCAAGACGTTTGAGTTCAGTGGGTCGGGGCAATTCATTCTTAAAAATAACGGTAGTAAGCTTGATTTAATTGACCTTTCTTCAGGTGAAAAGCATATATTGGCAATATTAGGCAGGGTATGTTTATCATCTTTTTCTGGTAGTTCTGTCTTCATAGCTGATGAACCTGAGTTATCATTGCACCTAGAGTGGCAAAGACAGATACTGCCTTCTATAAGGCGATTATCTCCAAATACTCAAGTAATTGTTGCGACACATGCACCTGCGATTATTTCAGATGATGCGCTTAAGATAAATTTAAGGAAATGTTACAAGGATGGATAACATACCAAGCTTTACAGCTACTGAAAATTTAAACAGAGTTCTGATGGATGAAAATGCTAAGCATTTAATTGTTGAAGGGCCTATGGATTTACCCATTTATTCCGAACTAATTGAGTTGTTGAAAGGTATACATAACATTCAAGAGCCACCGTTGGTTGTGTTTGGTGGAGGGAAGGAAAAAATTATAAAATTCCTTCAGGAAGAAGATGTGGATAATGCGAAAGTTATTTTGGATATGGATTTTGATAATCCTGATGATAATTTCGGCTTTGATAATATCTATTCGCTAAGAAAGTATTCGATTGAAAATTATGCATTCGATGAGTTGGTGCTTGTTAATTTGATTTCACATTTGTTGAGGGTTAACCCAGACGATGTAAGGGGTGTCTTTAATCTAGATGAATTACGTCTGCATTGGTTTGATTCGTTATCTACAACAATCCCTGTTGTTTATTACTACCAAAAGATTTTTGCGGGTGAAAAGTCAAAATGGAGTAATGCATTCATTAATCGAGGTGGCTCGGATTGGAGGTTGTGTACAGAACAACTTGAAAGGTTTAGGCTGGAAATACTTGAAGAGATGACTATAACCCAAGAGCAATGCGAAGAAGCATATGCAGGGACATTCTGCGACGAAGTATGTCCGTCAGTCGCATTCCCCGGAAAAATTCTATTGGAATCACTTCATCGTTACTTAAGGGAGTATTGTAATAACCAGCGAGCAGGGTCTTATTCAACCATTAACAGTAAGAATACATTGTTACTACAATTGATTGGAAAATTAGTTAAGAATGAAGAGTTAGAGGGTATCATCCTTAATGCTGTCGCATAGATGGTTATATTAGTGTTGACGTGATGCAACTAAGTGGTACAAAATAAAAAAGACGCTAAAAAGCGTCTTTTTTATTATCAATGTTATCAGATGGTTAAGGTCTGACATAATGTGGTGGAGCGGGGAGTATTTCCCACTAGTTTAATTTAACCAACTGCCAATTTAGCCGTCTCATGCCATAAATACGCTGGCATGGGATGTTTTAGTTTCCATGTGATATTCATCGGTTGACTGCCTTCATATTTTACAAAATCGACCGGGCCAAAATTGACAAAACCCATGGTTTTACCGTTTTCGTCTTTGGCTTGTTCACGGACAAATAAAATGAAAGTTTTGTTGTTTTCTTTTTGCTTGATATAGCCTAAACCTCGACCTGATTCTGGTTTAGCACTATTTTGTGTTTGCCAATGGAATAACGTTGGGCTCATCGCATAGTCATGGTACATGGTGGTTGCTGAAAACTGCTTTTCGTTCTTATTCAAAGTGACAAACAATAGCTCGGTATTAGCGTCAGCTATGTTTAAAACACCTTCGCGGCTTGATGACTTTCTTGAAAAAACACTATCACCAAAAGCAACAAGAATATGTTCTTTGGGGTAACGAACATGCATTTTTAATGGCGAGGAATCGACCTTTACATTGCCAACTTTTGGCATGGAAAATTCACTTACTTCTAGTTGTTCAATCAGTATTTCAATAACTTCGCTGAGTTCATTTTGCAGGTTTTTATCCCTAAGCGCTGCGCTACTTTCTTCAAGGCTATTAAAGCCTGCTTGTTTACCTGCTTTGTCCCAAAAGTCGTAATGACACATTAGGGTAAACAATTGCTCAGAGTTTGCTGTATCGCTTGTAAAGTTAGTTAATGGCAACGCAAAATTATTATCGCAAAGGGCTTTCATAAAGCGTAAATAAGATATTGAAGTGCTAATCATTAATCGGTTGTTGATAGCTCGATAATAAGCAGCATAAAGCGGCTGTTTATTCTCATCTATGGCTTTATTTTTACTTATCGACTGTAGGGCTTGCCAACCGCCAAATTTTACAACTTTAACTTTGTAGATATCTTCTAAGGTAATATTAGGATTGATATGTAAGAAGTTTTTTAATGTTAAAGGTAAATTAGTAACATGAGGGAAATTAATAATTAAGTTAATTAATCGGGTTTTATTAAGTGTTGCTTGGCTGATTTTTTTTAAGATCATGGTTTGAGTTTTTTCTTGTAACTCAATACGACAACCCAAAGGCAAATGAGGAAAACCTTGTTTAACTTCTTTTGCTATTGCTTGATTGGTTTTACCGACTAATGCTCTAAACTTATGTGAAAAGTCATATTCTGGTCGTGAATTGCCGACAAAATCTAATATTGTACAGCATTCTTTGTTTTCAGTTAAGCGCAAACCACGGCCTAACTGTTGTAAGAATATTGTCAAACTCTCAGTCGGACGTAAAAACAGTAAAGTATCTAGCTCTGGAATATCGACACCTTCATTAAAAATATCGACCACAAACAGTACGTTTATTTGTTTAGATTTAAGTCGTTGCTGCATGACTTCACGATCTTTACTGTTATCGCTAGTTAGCACGCCACAGGCTATATTTTTCAGAGTGAACTTTGCTGCCATAAAATTTGCGTGTTCTTTACTGACACAAAATGCCAGAGCGCGCATTTCAGAAATATCAGTAACAATTTCATCTAAGCTTTGCAGTATTCGTAAAACACGTTGGTCGTTATAAGTATAAAGGTTGGTTAATTCAGCAATGTCATAACGGCCTTTTGACCATTTTATTTTGGTCAGATCAGTATCGTCATCTATGGCAAAGTATTGAAAGGGAGAAAGATGACGTTGGTTTATCGCTTCAGGTAAGCGTATTTCAGCGGCAATAACATGGCAAAAGTCGCTAAGAATATCAGTACCATCGTGACGCTCTGGTGTTGCGGTTAACCCCAATAATATTCTCGGGCTAAAATGTTTTAATACTTCGCGGTAACTTTTGGCTGCAATATGATGAACTTCGTCGATAACAATATAATCAAAGTAATCTTCACTTAACGTTAAAGTGTCAAGTGGGTTGCTCATTTGTGAGTTTAAGCTTTGAATAGAAGCAAAAAGGTGGTGATATTTGCTTGGTTTATTATTGCCAACCCATAATTCGCCAAAATTACTGTTTTTTAATACGCCACGATATGCGCCTTGGGCCTGTTTTAAAATCTCTTCTCTGTGGGCAATAAATAAGAACTTTGCTTCAGGATTTTTAACGTAAAAACGGGCAAAGTCGAAAGCTGAAATAATGGTTTTACCCGTGCCTGTGGCAGCTACGACTAAGTTGCGATATCGATTATGCAGTTCACGTTCGACCTGTAGTTTTTCTAATATAGTTTGCTGATGAGAATGCGGTTTTATATCGAAATAAAAGCTAGGCGCTGTATTGTTAAAACTACCTTTTGCTTCTTGCAGGGCGTTATGCAGCTTTTCTTTACTCTCTGCTTTGCCATCAAAGTGTTCAAAATCAGGTGACTCCCAATAGGTTTCAAAGGTACTGAGTGATTTTTCAATAATATGGGGAATTTCTTGTGAGGTGATTTTTAAATTCCATTCTAAACCACTGGTTAGTGCTGAATGCGATAAATTAGAGGAGCCTATATAGCCAGTGTGAAAGCCTGTATTACGCATAAATAAGTAGGATTTCGCGTGTAACCTTTCACGATTAGTATTGTAACTGAGCTTTACTTCGGTGTTAGGTAATGAAGCTAAGAACTCAACGGCCTTGGCATCGGTCGCGCCCATGTAAGACGTGGTGATTATTTTTAGTTGCTTGCCACTTCGGGTAAATGCTTCTAACTCGTTTTTAAATATTCGAATGCCAGCCCACTTGATAAATGACACTAACCAATAAATTTTATCAGATGATTGGATCTCTCTTTTGATCTCAGTCTCTAGTGATATACCAACATTACTGCCACAAAATAGCTCACTTTGACTTAGCCCAGTAATAGGCATTATTGATTCAACGTATTTGGGCAGGTCTGCTGCAATAGGATTAGATTTATCAAAAAGTGCGGTAAGAATTTTACCTTGGCTGTCTAACAGGTTTTCACTGATCAGTTCTTCATCTCGAATATGCTGACTAAGCCATTGCACGATAGTATTGGCAAGTTTTATTTGCTCATGGATTCTACTGTCGCCGTTGGGTACAGAGTCCATGGCAATTTCAATAATACGCGTTAAAAATCGTGATAATAGCGTTGCGGCTTCACCAGCTTCTAATGTGCGCTCGCCAACATAAAAGGCATCACGATCTAAATTTTGCTCAACCAACTGTGTAATTAGCTGTTCGTAAATACCCGTTTGATTCATTGAAAATCCTTTTAAATACCAGTTTTTTATACGCTTTTAATAGTATAAACAATTCAACTTGAATATGTAGTGAGTATTTTATGCATAATAGGTAAGAGGAGAAGGTAATTCGATTCTCACTAATTTAAGTGCTTTCTAAATCACGATAAACAACTAAATAACAGATATACACATACTCACAAACATAATGATTTGAGCCAGTGATATTTAATTGTATCAAAATGTTTTACAATCGCTAAAACCTAGAGTTAGTTCATGGAAGATAACAGCAGTGTTTAGCTTTTAAATTTGCAGTACATATGAATTTAAAACTGAACTTAACACTAATGATTTCACTCCTAGCCATTAAAATTTATAATAAAAATTAGGTAACTAATGAAAGCATTAATTCAATTCTTAGCGATAGCTTACACCACCTATTTTTTGGGTTCCTTGAACGCCTATGCAGCTGAATCTAATCAAGCTAAGCCTTTAGTTTTTGGTGTTGTTCCTCAACAGTCTCCTTCTAAATTGGCTCGTAAGTGGCTACCTCTGCTTAAGTTTATCAGTCAAAAATCGGGTGTCGAACTTCAGTTTGCCACTGCGCCAGATATTCCAACTTTTGAAAAGCAATTAGCTGAAGGGCATTATGACATTGCTTATATGAACCCATATCATTACGTTGTTTTAAGTAAACAAGTAGGTTTTAAAGCGCTAGTGCACGAGCAAGATAAAAAGATTCAGGGCATTATTGTCGCTTTTAAAGATAGTAAAATTGATAAACTTGAGGATTTGTCTTCACAAACAATTGCTTTTCCGGCACCTGCATCTTTTGCGGCAACACTTATTCCTAAGGCAAATTTGGCACAGCAACATATTAGTTTTAAAAGTGAATACGTTGATTCTCATGATGAAGTGTATCGTAATATAGTTGCTGGTCGTTTTGTCGCAGGTGGCGGAATTATGCGTACTTTTAATGCCTTACCGGATTATTTTCGTGAACAATTAAAAATTATCTGGACATCTCAAGGGTATACGCCGCATGCTATTGCGACTCATCCACGAGTAAATGATGATATTCGTCAAAAACTACTTGCTGGTTTTTTAGTGGTTGCGAAGTCTGAAAAAGCCAGTGAATTGCTTATTCCTTTACTTATGAAAGGTTTTACCGCGGCAGAAGATAAAGATTGGAATGATGTGCGTAGTTTAAATATTCAGTTGATGCTTGGGCCGAATTAATCAAGTTCGTTGTGTTAAATTCATTTACTCAGTTTATTAAACATTCATCAGTAGCGAACAGTAGGTCTAATAAATGTTATCACTTTATCCCGCCATTGAGCCTTTTGACCATTATTATCTTTCTGTCGCTAATAACTTAGCGGCTAAAGCACTACCTAACGACACAATATCAGATAAAGATTCAGCACAAACACACCAACTTTATGTTGAGCAATGTGGCAATCCTGATGGAATTCCTGTTATTTTTTTGCATGGCGGGCCAGGCTCAGGTTGTAGGCCCTCGCATCGCTGCTTTTTCGATCCTACTTTGTATCATATTATTTTGTTTGATCAGCGCGGCTGTGGTCGCTCTCGTCCTAAAGGGTTGTTAGCTAATAACACCACTGCCCACCTTATTGAAGACATTGAGTTAATTCGTCAATATTTAGCTATTGAAAAATGGTTAGTTTTTGGCGGCTCTTGGGGAACTACGTTAGCGTTAACTTACGCGCAGCACTTTGCTGATAAGGTTACTGGCTTAATATCTGTCTCTTATACACATCTGACGCTGCCGACGAATAGAGAGGTGTAG
>OMOM01000409.1_pt1 | contig 23949 bp, 18 predicted proteins | sample 1646501 | NCBI WGS metagenome assembly OMOM01 (sample SAMN05416802, study PRJEB24817) | seawater metagenome | isolation source: Sea water | place: Canada:Atlantic | collected 2013-07
CCTCTCTATTCGTCGGCAGCGTCAGATGTGTATAAGAGACAGCTTGCTTTATAAAATTTTTTCTACAACAACAATAGAAACTAGAGGTAAAGTTAATACCTAAATAATTAGCTAGCAAATTAAAGGGCGCGATAAAACATTCAGGTGCTTCGTTATCTTCGCCAGTGGCAAGTAAAGAACAACTTTTTCCTTTGAGTGCCCTTCCCAACGTTTTCTCAATGGTTAAAAGATCGGATAAACGATCAACAAACACTTTCATTTGAGCACTCATTGCGTACCAGTAAACAGGTGTTGCAAAAATTAAGTGGTCATACGTTATGAGTGTTTTAATCAACACTTTAAAATCATCATTTTTATTTCGATGCTGATAATCAAAAGCCGATATTGCATAGTCGCTTAGGTTAAACAAGTCACAGGTTTGATGCTCCATATATAAATGAGCTAACTGATGTGTATTACCTTGCTCTCGAGATGAGGCCAGTATAATCGCTGTTTTCATTAAACTGCCCTCGTTTTATCTGCGTTTGTTAACATGACGATAAGTTAGGTTTTATTAAAGTTTGCTGGCTGAAGTTGCAAAGTTAGATGATTTAACGTTATAAAGCTTACTGTAACGAGTTTAAAAACAACCTTGTTACAAGCACTTTAATGCCTCAATAATATCGTCAGGCTCAGAGCGTGTTCTATAATCAACATCAACAAATCGCCATTTAACAATGCCATCACGCCCAATAACAAAAGTAGCAGGTATAGGTAAAATACTGCCATTTCCATTATTAATTACATCTAAATCAAGCTTGCGGTCTACACGCATATGTTCAGAAAGAAACTCAGGTACTTGCCAAGCCACGCCATATTGTGCTGCAACTGTTGCATTTTGATCTGATAAAACATAAAACTCCATTGCGCTTATTTCATCTTTTGTCAGTGACTCATCAGGTACTTGTGGGCTAATGGCCACTAACTGGGCACCCAAAGCATGTATATCGCCTAATCGAGCTTGTAATGCTCTTAACTGTAGGTTGCAATATGGGCACCAACTACCACGATAAAACGTTACAACAACCGGGCCATTTTTCAGTAAATCATCCAATGAAATTGATTTACCGTGTTGATTAGGTAAAACAAAACTAGTTGCTGTTTCACCAAGGTCCAGCGCTTCACTACCCTGTTGAAATACTTTTGCTTTAGCAATTATTTCATCAACTTCTTTCATAAACCCAGGATTCGCTTGTCGCCCGGCAGCAACCTTAGCAATAGTTTGTTGCTTTAAACTTGTCATGTAATTCCTTAAACGTAAAACTGATACCCCATTTAAAATGGAGCACTAACGGTGATTAAATAAAAACGACAATCTTTAAATAAAAAGATATACGCTTTGAGTAATAAGCTAATAATTAAGACAATTAATGTTGTTTTTCATAGATATTATGTCTTATTACTTAACAATAATTTGGTTTTTTCTTTGAGTTTCAAACCAAATAAAAAACGAAAAAGATTAAACGGTTTAATGATAAATAAACAAATCCCACAGGTAGTAATTAGGGATAAAAATAGTAGCGAAATAATTTTAATCAATATTGATGTTTGCCAATTGATGACATAAAAACCAATAACAACAATGACCGTTTGATGAAAAATATAAAACGGATAAATGAGTTCATTACTGAGTCGTAACCATTGAGGTGTTTTGTTCAAATAAAATTGGGCATAACCTAAAATAGTTAACAAAGCAGACCATGAAACTAAACAGCACACCAACCACCATATTGACCATCGAACATTTAACGATAAATAATCACTAAGATCAGGAGAATAATAATAGCCATAAAAAATTACCGTACTGATTAAAAGAATAATTAAATGATAAAGCCGATGTTCACAAACCCTTTGCCAAAGCTCCTTATTAGCAACAAATATCATTCCCGTAATAAAAAAGAATAAATAATAACTAGATGAAGACAAGTTTTCTATTTTGTTATCGTCGCTTGGAAAAAATAAAGAAAAGCTGATTTTTATCACAATGAGTAAACTAACGAATAAAAACAACCCACCTTTAAATTTGGTAAGTTTTATAATGTATTTAAACACTTTAGTACTAGCTTTAGTGTTTAAAAATGTATTCAGAGGAATAGCAAGTAAGGAGAAAACAATAAGGTATTCTATAAACCAAAGGTGATTAGTGGATAAGTTAAGCGCAAGTGAGGGATATGCTTGCCAAAATGACTCATATTGACTGATATTTTCAATATAACTTTGGGGTGGAACAACGAATAAAACACCAACAATAAGTGGAATTAAAAGCCTTAACAACTTATCTGAAGCGAATTTTTTAACTGATATTTTCGACAGCAAAATAACAGCGCCAACACCAGAAATAAAAAATAAAGTAGGAAGCCTAAACTGCTCAAAATAAACCATCACATCATCAAGTAACTTACTCGATTCGGTATTCATGATATGCCAGTTGTCACCATTAAACGGCATACAAACATGATGAATGAATACAGCAAATATGAGTATAACTCTTAGCCAATCTAATTCTGGTAGTCTTTGGTTATTTTTCAATTGCATTTTTAGTTCTATCCTTGAAACAACTAAGTACCCTCACCTATGAGTGCTAGGTGGTTTTTGGCGCAAACATAATAATGGCCATGCCAATTAAGGCAACTGTGCCACCAACAACATCCCAAAACGATGGTTTTATGCCATCAACACCCCAAAGCCATAATATAGCGACAAAAATATATACACCGCCATACGCTGCATATACTCGACCAGCAGCCGTTGGATGCAAGGTTAAAAGCCAAGCAAACAAAGCAAGACTTGCTGCCGCAGGAATTAATAGCAATATACTTTTATCTTGTTTAAGCCATAGATAAGGCAAATAACAACCTACAATTTCAGCAACGGCTGTAAGCGCAAAAAGCGCGATGGTTTTAAGTTCAAACATTGAATGACCTTGATCTGGTGAATGTATTGGCCTAAATCTAAACGGTTAATATATTCTGTTGAGGACATATTTACCTAGCCCAATAATTTTTTGTAATAACGTTACAGTGTTTTAGCTTTCTTTTTTAATAGCTGATTTTACCACTTCACTCACAACTTCACCGGATGAACTTTCAATCCATACCTCTGAGCCATTTTTAGTTAATTTACCATTTACTTTGTAAAACTCTCCGGCAACTGGCGTAAATTCAATGTCACCGGTCACTAGCATGTTATCACCAAACATTGCTTGTCCATCAGTCGCGAATTGAACAAACCCCGCAACGGTAATCGTTTGCGAAATCGCGGCAACATCTCTAGAAACCATAGTGGGTGTCATATTGAAGCCTCGGCCAGAGTTTACAACACGGGTTTTGTAACCGCTGTCTTCTATATATAAGCCATTAACTTTACTCACAATATAAAAATGAGCAGTTGAGCCTTCATGATTTGAAAAGGAATCTGAAATTGTACTTGTAGCACCCGAGTAGCCTTCAGGTAAGGGACTTTTAAATGAAACACAACCGGACAATAGAATTAAAGCAGTGATTAAAGTAATAAATTTTTTCAAGGTAATCTCCATATTTTTATTAGAATTTAACATTTAACATTTTAAAGTAAGGCATAGTTCGTTTTTAACTTAAAGGGTAACTGATAAATCAGGCAAAGGTTGTCGTTAATATAATCAGTAAGACCAATATCATTGCAATCACTAAATGCTTGAAATTTTTACTGCCAAAAACTTTTAAATTCTTCTTCATTTCACTACACATCGCAGGTGTATATTTAACACCACAATGTCGACAGAAGTTATCACCAAAGGCGACCTTTTTAGTGCAATCAGGGCAATTATAAATGGCAGAATGAAATCGCTCGCCTGAACCAGATTCAAACCAATCAAAATCGTCCATGTTTATTCCATATAAAAAGTAGTATGTGAAAAATAATTGTTGTGTAGGCTGGTGTTATCCTAAAAAACAGTCTGTAATATTGCTTGAATAAACTAACCAATTTTATTGGCTAATTATTTTCCTACTTTGATTCATGTACTTTATGTAAATCAGTAATCCAAGGCTAAAATACAGCACAACACCACAGAAAAAACCTATAGTATTATCTTCATAATAAGCACTGTAACCCTTAAGCCTAAACTCACCAGTTAGTAGAGTAAAAAAAGCAAAAAACCAAAAGAATGCGACTAGGTAAAGTAATCTATTTACCTTAGCAACTTTGCCGTTTAATTTAATTTCACCAGCTACTTTAGGATCATTTTGTTTAAGTGTTATTTGCTCACAAACCTGTTTATACCTTTCAGGATAAATAACTTTATCGATGTGACTTTCAACATCGATTAACTCATCTAAAGTATACGTTGAGTAATTAGGTTCCATTTTTCCTATTAACTAGCCTTTAATTTCCGTTAAAGCAAAGCAGGCCATTATCATTTTTAAAATGATAATGGCCTTTCAAATTACATACGCTCGAGTCTTTTTATCATAATGAATTAAATATATTTATTCTTGGCTCTGTTTTGTCGAAATAACTCGCAAATAAATAGCACCTAAAACAGCCGCAACTACAGAGCCAATTAATATAGCGGTTTTGGCATATTGTAATTGCTCTGGTTGTCCGTCAAATCCCAACATGGCAATAAAAGTAGACATGGTAAAACCAATCCCCGTTATTAGCGAAGCACCTATAACATGTTGAAAGTTAACGCCACTAGGTAAGCTACCCAATTTATAACGCAGAGCTAACCAACAAGCACCAGAAATACCAATAAATTTACCTAGTACTAAGCCAGAAATAATACCTAAACCAACCGGGCTTTGTAAGCTCGCGCCAAAGGAGCTGAAACTGACTACAACACCCGCGTTAGTTAAAGCAAACAAAGGCAAAATAAATAATGAAACAGGCAAATGCAATGCACCTTCCCATCGGCGCAGTGGCGTACTAGCTTCTTCTGCTACATCGCGCACTTTTAATATTTCATCGTGATCATCTTTATTACCGAGCACATCAACCGATTGTGGTTTTTTCTCGATTGATTTAATAATTGATTTTGCTTTTTTAACTAACTTACCTGATGCAACTTCTGGTCTAGCAGGTACCGTTAAGGCAATGGCTACACCGGCAACAGTAGGATGGACTCCCGTTTTGAGCATAAGAAGCCAAGTAATAATACTAATAACAATATAAAACAACGGTTGTCGTACACCAGCATAATTAGCAATGGCTAAAAAAGCGACGAGAGCAAATGCGCTCGACAGGTACATTACAGAAATTTGCTCTGTGTAGAAAATTGCAATAACCAGTATTGCCCCAACATCGTCAACAATGGCAAGTCCAACAATAAACGCTAAAAGACTGGCAGGTATGTGTTTTCTCACAATAGTAAGCACACCTAAAGCAAAAGCGGTGTCAGTGGCCATGGGAATACCCCAACCGATTTGTGAGTCTAGGGAGTAGTTAAACATGGAATAAATTAATGCTGGAGAAATCATACCTCCCAAAGCACATAAAATTAGCATGCGACGATTTTCAGGTTGAGCTAAATCACCTACCAATACTTCGCGTTTTATTTCTAGGCCCAGTAAAAAGAAGAAAATCACCATTAGGCCATCATTAATAATGTGCTTGAGTGAGGCTTTAAATTCAAAATCGCCAAAAAGCAAACCAACGGGTGTGTGCACTAAATTCACATAACTTGCTGAATAAATAGAGTTCGCCCACCATAATGCAACAATGGTAGACATTAGAAGAAACAAACTTGAAGTTGTTTGGGCACGAATAAAACTGGAGAGTTGTGGCTGAATATTTTCTAAACCACGCTCTAATACATTTTTATCATTGTCAGACATCGAGTCTCCTCACTTCATTGATTTAAGTTAGTGTTTAAAAAAACATTGGTAGTCGTATAAGGTCAAAGTACAAACGATTAACACAACCTTAATATTTATTAGTTTAACAATATCATAGCTATGCAAATTTTAAAGTTTCAAGGGCTGTGCAAAAAACAGTCAAATATTAAATTTGTTTATTAAAATGTACGACAACAAGTATAGTTTAGCTAAAATCAAACAAGAACAGTGTTGTTTTTAGCAATAATACTTAATCCTTTACCTTTACCTTTACCTTTAATTGATACTTAATTTAGCTAACCATAATTGCCAGCGCAAACGCCGATAGCTTGTTTGTAATTTTGCTAAATGACTATTGTATGCATGTGGGCTTATACCATCAAAATTTTGATAAGCTAATTGTGTAAACCCTCTTGATATTATTGAAAAATCTTCAGATAAATCAGGCTGTGTTTTAGCAATAAAATCGTCAAACTGTTGCGCTGTCATTGACTTTACTTTCGCGAGATTATGTTGTGCTAATAATGCTAATGTTTTTAAATAAAGTGCCTTGATTTTATCATCAGTTCGCTGCTTTGCTTTTACTGACTTATAAACATAAACGAATAAAGCAATTACGATTAAAGTCAGTATAAAATAGAATATATTTTTACCTTCTTTTAAACTGGCTAGCAGCTTTGCCATTACACGTGATTGCTTTTGGCCTGTGTAACCAATAACCCATCGAGTCCATTGATAGTCAATGGCGTCAATTTGCATTTTCAGTTGTTTATACCACCACATTGACCGTAAAGCTTGCATCGAGAAAAGTCCCGAAGATAAGTGGTTGTACTCCTGCATTAAATTGTTTGAAAATCCGCTTTCTACACGTTCAGGATCTACCGCTGCTGTTGGATCAACTCGCTGCCAACCACTTTCAGGAAGCCATACCTCAGACCAAGCATGGGCATTGCGCTGATATACACTTAAATAATTACCACTAGAATTAAATTCACCACCTAAATAACCCACAACCATGCGAGCTGGAATACCAGCGGCGCGCATTAAATAGGTAAATGAGCTGGCATAATGTTCACAAAATCCTGCCTGTGTATCGAAATAAAATTCATCTAAACTATTATTATTTAACCGTGGTGGTTGAAGAGTGTAAAAGTAATCCTTTTGATTGAATTCAGCTAACACATGATTAATTAACTGACTGTCGTCACTGTATTGCTGACGCAATTGTTCGCCTTTAGCTAGCAACTTGGGGTTATTGTCGCTACTTAATGTCAAATTCAATGCACGGCTTTCTTGCGTTAACTTCGGGGCAAGTTTCGCTTTAGGGTAACTCGTCACTTGATAACTTAATGTTTGACTAATAATGCCGCGATAAAACAAAGCATAATCATTTCTTTGTGCGATATTTCCTTGTTCACTAGTCGCGAAATCAAGTGCAAATAACCAAGATTGAAAACTTGGTTCTGCAATAACTTGATAACTTAAACCCGTTCCCTTTATCTCAACATCTGTCGAACTGTTAGCATGGCTAATACTTGCTGAGCCATGGTCATGATTATTCTGTTGTCCTTTTTTACGCCCTCCTTGTCGCCAAGTTACACCGTCAAAATCGTCTAAAACCATGGCACGCCAATACAACTGAGCATGTTTAGGGTTATTATTTTGAAAACTCACCCTAAAGGCCAATTCATCAGACAAAGCTAACTGTGCAATATCACCAATTTTTACACTGTCAGACAAGCCTACCTTTGCTGATTCAACATTAGGCACTTGCCAAAATGGACTTAATTTAGGGAAAGTGACAAATAAAATGACCGCTAAAGGCACTGAAAAAATACTGAGCTTTGCTAATAATTTGGCTTGCGCAGAAACCGGTAGAGTAGGGGTAAATAAATTAATTAAAATCCAAAAATTTCCTAGCACTAAAATTATAACCGCGATTGAAAAGTAGATAGATTGGATAAAAATTAAGGATGAGGTAGCCACAAAAATACCTAACACAACCAGTTGATATAAATCTTTACGACTCGTTATTTCAAACGTTTTTAAACTATAAGCAAAGCATAATAAGTGGATCATACTGAGTAACAGGCCTAACGTTTGCCCTGCAACAGCAATAGCCACACTACCTGACACTGCTAATAATAAGATTAGCCAAGACGGTAATATTTTAGGTGCGCTATATAAAATTAAAGCTCGGTTTGAAATTGAGCTCGCTTTACGAGATGCTCTAAAGTGAACTGTAAACTGCAGTATTAAGGCAAAAAGGGCAAAGAGTAAATAAGCTACGTTAAACTGTTGCACTAGGGTTAAAAGGTTAAGCAGTTGAAAAAATAATAAGCCAAAATACATTTTACTGTTGAGCTTAAGTTTATGCTCAACAATCGCCTTTGAACTTTTGCTAGCTTGAGGTTTTTGTTTAAGAGTTTGTATCGTGGTTTTAGTCATTATGCACTCAATAACGTGCTAATGCAGTTAAGCATTTTAAGGTATGTTGTGAACTTTGGTCATATTCAACCACTTGATCAGGCAACTTCAACGAGAAGGCAATCTGCTTATCGCTACAATCTTTAATCGCATAACTCAACCAGCTTAAACGTTGCTCAACTGAGCCTGCAGGTAATTGGGAAAAGTCTAATTGTAGCTTTCCTGATAACGCCTGTTGGTATTGTTTTGTTAACCAACCCTGCCCACGAGCCACATGCTTCCATGCGACCCTGCTTAGAGGCTCACCTAATTGATAATGTTGTAATTGATGAAATTCGTCTTGGCCCGGCTGAAAGCTGTCTTGATAGCTTTCTGTGTTATTTTCTACCGTTTCACCTGCAATACTTTGTTGTTTTTCAGTTAAAGCATTGGCAATAGGTTTAGGAAAAGCGGTAACCTGTTGAGCGAAATCTAATCGTGTCCATGTTTTAAATAAGCCAAAGCCAAACTCACTAATAATTAAAAGCCTGCCAAGTGAATATTCACCGCGTTTGCAAATACGATAAGGTATTCGGATATTATTATCACCAAGGATTATCTCTGTCAGTGTGACTTGGCTGGATTGGTTAGATTGACCTTTAGTCGATTTTTCTTCGGCCACTTTTTTATCGCTTGCACTGTTATCAAACGTTGCTGGCACTTGATCAAAAGAAAAGCTGATATTAAAGCGCACTTTATTGCTAGTAACCACCAACGGAAAATACAGTTGCTCGTCAACAAAACCTTGTACAGCATGTGTTGCCTGAAATTTTAAGCCTGAAAGGTTAAAAAAGCTGTGGAGCAATATCACAATAAACAAACTAACCAGTAAATAGCTGATCAATATAATCACGTTATTTTGATAGTTCGTCCCCAGTAAAAATAACAACAACATAAACATCATCAAACCTGCACCGAAACGCGTGGGTATGATAAAAATATTGCGATGATTAATCACTTGCCTACTATGCTGAGGAATACGACGTGCAAGCCAAGTATTAAAACGCTTGTTAAGGGCACTTTTACATGCGGCTTTAAACGAAGAAAATACGGTGAATTTTTGCGTGCTTAACAATTAGTTCCCCTCCTCATTTAATTGTTTACTCAACATCTAGTTATCATGGTGCTGATTTGATAGCTCGACTTAAATAAACTGAGTTAGATAAACTGAGTTAGATAAATCGAGCTTGATAATTAAGTTAGATAATTGAGCTAAAAATAACATTTAACTTAATATATAGCTTAAACGTAATTACCCTAGCGGATTCGTTGGGTCAACTTGCGATAATATTTGCCGAGATATTTCATCTGCTTGCTCAAAAATATGGTGTTGTTGAGGTGCTAATCTATGTTCACAAACGGGCGAAAATACGGCTTGAATATCTTCAGGAGTTACATAGTCACGATTATCCATAAACGCCCACGATTTAGCCGCAGCTAATAATGCTTTGCCGGCACGCGGAGATAACGCTTTAGCTTTTGACTCGTTTAATCGGCTGACTCGACATAAAGCAATAACATAATCAACAATAGCAGGCGAAACACGTACACTGGAGATATGCTGCTGTATTTCTCGTAACTGTTCAACTTGCAGAAAAGGTTTAATGTCAGCTACATCACGATGCGAGGCTGTTGATTTTAAAATTTCACGTTCAGCATCAATACTAGGAAACCCTAAAGAAAGTCGCATCATAAAACGGTCTAGTTGTGACTCAGGCAAAGGATAAGTACCGGCATGCGACATGGGGTTTTGTGTCGCAATAACAAAAAATGGTGCAGGTAATTGATGCGTAACACCATCGACACTCACTCGACCTTCTTCCATAGCTTCTAGCAAGGCACTTTGGGTTTTAGGACTTGCGCGGTTAACTTCATCAGCTAAAACTACTTGATTAAAAATAGCCCCAGGATGCAATTGAAATGATTTACTGGTTTCATCAAAAATAGCAATACCAATAACATCTGAAGGCATTAGATCGGAAGTAAACTGAATACGCTGATACGACAACCCGAGTGTTAACGCCAAGGTGTTAGCTAAAGTTGTTTTACCCATGCCAGGTAAATCTTCGATTAAAATATGGCCTTTAGCTAACAAACACGCCAAGGCTAATTTGACTTGATGAGACTTGCCAATTACCACCGATTCTATTTGAGCCAGTATCTCTGCAACTACGGTTTGCATATGTGTCGTCCCTTAATGTTGAGTTATCAGCTTAATTAAGTATTTAATGATTACCAAGAGAAATAAACACCAAGTTACTGAGACTCTATAATGCCATGGTATTTTTTACTGTATAAAATGTTTTCTCAAAAATTAGAACATTCTTAAAACTGTCGAGTTATAAAGTCCAATCACTAAGGATCGACTTATAGTATTCTGTTAAAGAGTAGCTAATGTTAACGTCTTTTTCTAAGCCGGTTATCTAAGTCGGCTATAATAAGTGGTTCAATCATTTTTATTTTTAATTTTAATTTTAGATTAACACTAGCACGCTTCAGTCTGGTGTTATTCCATATACTTAAACAGTAACATATTAATTTTTCGAGCAAAACAAATTAATAGCAAGCAAATCCAAGGAAAACCCCACTACTATTTATATGGGGTTCGACATAAAAAAGGTATTGAATTTAGGTGTTTACAAACAAGATAAAATGAAATGAAGTGACAGCTATCTTCGGCAAGGAAGACAACTCCCACTTGTTAACTAAGCTTATTTTTAGTTAACTTTTAGTGAGCCAGTTACCCCTGACTTAAATAATTTTTTTCGTAATACAAGATTTCAGGCTATTAAAAGTTAAAAAGGCGCGTCAGCTATCGCTTGTTCTAGTGACATGTTTGATAGGCCAAGATCACGCAGCGCATGAATAAATTTCAAGGTTTTAAAACTATCGAACCATACGATTAATTGCTTTTCAAATTGTACTTTTTTTGCAGAAGCTTGCTTAGTAATAAATGAAAGTAATCCGATATTGATTAAAGCTTGTTGGTTTATTTCAGATAATTCAGCGAGCCAAACCTCTGGTTGCTGTCTATTTTCCCATAAGCTATCAAAAGCTTTTAACGTCGCTTTTAACGAGACAAAAATTTGTGGGTTATAATATTGATAAGCGATGCCTTGTGCCCCAAGTTGCATTATATTTTGCACTGCGGGACCTGTACCAAAAGGCACGCGCTGTGAAGGTCTTGCATCGAGTTTTATCACTACATCATCTAAGTAAGTCACTTTACCAAGTTTCGCTAGCTTATTTAACAGGTAAAAATCTTCTCCTGCACTACGTTTAGGAAAGCCTCGAGCCTGACAATAGGCAAGCATATCAAAAGATAAAATACTGCCGATGGTAAAATAGGCATACGGTGATGCTGCGTATTTTAAACCGGCAACGTAATAGCGTAAGGCATTTTCATATTGAAAGTTTGCTTGATGTATTAAGCTTTCTTCACTGTGATGAAAAAAATTGCAACACGTTGCTACGGCTTGTTTTAAGGTGGTATTATTCTGTTTATGAGCGGCTAAATAATTGTTTGGAAGATGCGCGTCTGCGTCAGTTGAATGCACCCAAGAAGAAAATATATTCCCTGTGACCGATAACTTAATTGCTAGATCTGCGCCAATTTTTCTTGCTAAACCTACTCCTTGTTCAACAGGAATGGGAACACTGTAACGATCAACAATTAATAGCGCGGAATTAGCTTTTTGGTTTTGGTTTTGGTTTTGGTAATCAAAGTAAAGCTCAATAAGGCGCAAATTATCTTGCTGCCAAGCTAGTTGCCCCTGTTGTTCAATGTACTGTGCTAAATCAATTTGGTCTTGCTGATGCTGACGACCAAAGTCATTGTCGGGTTGATTAATAACCACAATAACTAAGCAATGTTGTTCGACAAGTACTGAGTCGATAAAACGTTCAATAAATTGCACTGACTCTTGAAATGCAGGAATAACAATGACGTGTTGATAGCAGTTTTTTTCTGGGAATGTTGCTAACGATAAGACTTCAGGCTCAGCATAATGAGTAAGATATTTAGCCGATGTTTTGTGCTGTTGTAGATCAGCAATATTTTTACTCATTTTACTTTTGGCCTCAGAAAATAATCGGTCAATATTCTCGGTCAATCAGCTTAGCTAAAAATAGGACGTTATCATTAGCTAAGGGATAAATTGTAATTGATTAATGCAACGCGGCTCTAAATGGTAATGCCGAACAAATATCGGCTTCAATATCTAAAACTTCGTCTAAACGTTGATCAACTTCTGCTTTATCAAAGTACTCATATGCTAATTCAATAAATAGGTTTTTATGCTTTTCTTCAGATTTAGCAATGGCTTGATAAAAATCTTTATCTTTGCCTTCTGGTAAGGCTTGTGCAATTAACGAAAATCTTTCATGGCCACGCGCTTCAATAACACCAGCCACAACTAATCGGTCCATAAAAAACACATCACTACCATTTCGAAATACTTTTCTTATTTGGTTAATGTAAGGGTCTTTTTCATCAGCGCCTAATTGTCCACCGCGGGCATAAATTAATTTTAATACCTGTTTAAAGTGAATTAGCTCTTCAATGGCTAAATCAGCCATTGCTTTTACAACAGATTTACGATCTGGATAATGTGAGATCATTGACATGGCCATGCCTGAGGCTTTTTTTTCAGCTGCAGCATGATCAGTTAGAAATGCGTCAAAGTCATTTAGCACGACCTCGGCCCAAGCTTTAGGTGTTTGGTATTTTAGTTCGAACATAGATAATTTTTACTGATTGTAGAGGTAATAAATAATGACGCTATTTTACACGCCTAAAAATGTGCGACAAGAAAATACTTTAATCAGCACAATATTAACACCGAGGTCAACTTTGCTGCTCAAAATCAATATTAGTATCATGCACCACAAGCCTAATATATTTAGGCATTAACGTAATTTAACAAGAATTCTCTTCTGCTCACCACAGCAATATCTTATACTGCGCAGTCATCATAATTGAGACTAAAATGACAAATAAAAAACTATTCCCCCTATTGATTTTAATGGTTATTTTTAGCCCATTAGCCATCGACATTTTTTTACCTGCTTTGCCTTTAATGGCAGAAGAGTTCGTGGTTCCTATGAATCAAATTCAGTTGAGCATATCGATATTTATTTTGAGTATGGGGTTTGGTCAGTTAATCACTGGCCCTCTTGCAGACCGTTATGGCCGTCGTCCAATTGCTATGGGCGGTATCATAATTTATGGTTTGGCTTCTATCATGGCAGCTTATTCCGATAGTTTAGGCTTTTTTCTTGCTAGTCGTTTACTACAAGGTTTTGGTGCTTGTGCAATTGTTGTTTCTGCTTTTGCTAGTGTACGTGATAAATACAATGCTATTGAAAGTGGCGTTATGTACTCTTATTTAAATAGCGCCATTTGTTGTATTCCCGCCCTTGCTCCCTTGTTGGGTAATGTTTTAACTGAAAACTTTGGTTGGCGCAGTAACTTTGAGTTTATGACTGGCTATGCTGTTTTTGCGGGTTTAATCTTATTTTTCACGCTTAAAGAAACTAGACCACCGAACACAGAAAAACATATAAAACTTATTTCTTTGTCACACTTTTCATCGGTAATCAAACACCCCGTTTTTCTATTTAATGCTTTACTCGTTATGTTATCGATGGCGATTATTATTGCTTATGTTAGCAGTTCCCCAGCTTGGTTAATGGTGCATTTAGGCTTAGATCAGCAGAGCTTTGTTTATTGGTTTAGTATCAATGCGGCAATTAACATTGTGGCTTGTTTTCTCGCGCCTAAATTTTTAAGAAAATATGGTGCCAGAATAACCGTAGGCTTTGGCATGCTATTAATCATATTTGCCGGATTATTAATGTTAACTTTATTACCTTGGCAAATGCCTAGTGCGTTTATGTTACCTGTAATGGTGAGTTCTCTTGGCTTTTCGTTCTTGATGGGAGCATGTGCAGGTCAAGCACTTGCACCTTTTGGTGAGAAAGCAGGTTCTGCCTCAGCACTATTAGGTTTTATGCAGATGAGTGGTTCAGCGGTTATTGTTTACTTATTACAGTCTTTACCAATAAATGAAGCAGAGCAATTAACCTTATTAATGTTGAGTGTTATCCCAGTATTTATAATATGGAAATTACCGCAAGTAAAAAAACATATTTTGCTAGATCAGTTTTAAACTCTTAAATTCTTAAACCATTCAATTTAGCTCGAAATTGAATGGTTTTAGTTCCATCATTATGACTGAAAAATGACTATGTCTGATTTTTTACTTTCACAATTACTCGTTACCGTAACGCTGATCATTGAGTGTTGCGCCATGCAGTTTAAAAACAAAAATTATATTCTAGCGTCGTTATCTGTTAGTTGTTTTTTTAATGGCTTTCATTATTTGTTGCTTGACCAGGCAACGGCTGGATACATATTTTTATTCTCTAGCGTGCGTTTTCTAATCTCCATTAAGTGGAAGTTCCAATGGATTTCAGTAGCTTCACTGAGTTTAAGTTTACTGATCACCATCAGCACCTATAACGGCATATTAAGTATAATAGGTTTTATGGCAACAATTTTGATCACCACAGGTTCATTTAGCCATAACGATAAGTTTTTGCGATTAATGATGATTTCTGGCGGAACACTCTGGATTATTCACAATTTTATTTTAGGTTCTCCGGTTGGGTTAATCGTAGAAACTGTTTTTGTTGTAAGTAGCTGCATCGGTTACTATCGATTTTATATTGCCAAGAAACCTGCTCCAACATTGTCTGTGTAAGTTTATCAAGTAAACTCCGAATTGAAATAACGACATAAAAAAAGCGACTTTCGTCGCTTTATTTTTCTTGCTTACGTTGATGGCGATGATGACATTAGCGCTGCTATTGTATGTTCTAGTCTTGATTAAACTAACCTACTTCAGCTATATAAACGATTAACCAACCGACCTTACCTTACTGACGAAAATTTAGGTTTATTTTAGCGGTTTTGCATGCGCTGCAGCTCTAAAAATAGTATTCATTAGCATAATATTCAAACCATCTAAATACGCTCTAGTCGTTGGCTCTTGTGTAAAAGCGATCACCATGCCACGTCCCATAGGTTGATGAATAAGGTAGGGTTTATAAGCTAATTGTTTTTTATTTTCTGCCCACAAATAGCCGCTCGCTAAAACACTTTCTGCATCACTAAACCAGGCCAAATTTTTACCCGATGCTAATTTTATTGGCGTATATATATCGTTTCCATAGGCAATAGCCGTGAGGTTTTTATTTACACCTGCGGTCAACCAATGCTCTTGATCGACTTCAATATTTGCTAATATTCCGGCAACAAAATCAGGTTTTTCTTTTACATTTTCACTGGCTGACACAAGTTCAGATTTTGTTGATAATAACTGGCCATCAACCATTGACTCACCTTCAAGCTCTTTTGCTGGTGTTGATTTATCGTCTGCTTTAGCTTTAAACGCACGTTCTCTTTTAACATCAAGCAAGGCAATATCATGCTCAGCAGCAAATTGCGTTGCTCGACCGAGTGTGATTAACACGCCGCCACGTTTTATCCATTGCTTAATATTGTCAGCGCCACTTACCCCAAGTACTTCTTTAAAGTCACCAGAAGGTAAAATTAGCACTTGGTAGTTTGATAAATCGGCACTTTTAAGGGTATGCGTGCGAATTGCCGTAACTGGGTAATTAAACTGTCGTTCAATAACAAAACGGGTATTACCCGCGCTTAAAGAACTCACTGGATTGTCCCACGCCATGGCGATTTTAGGCGCTGACATTGTCACTGTATTACCACTACCAAAACTTGGACCTTGAGTAACCCAACTTGAATCTACCCCTTGAACTTGCGCACCAGTATTTTTTGCTATTTCGATGATTTTAGCCGCTAAATTATCGTCATTTCGGCGCTTTTCTATAATTAACGTACCCGCAGTAAACTTTTGATTATCGGCTAAAGTAAACGCTTCATCAGCACTTTTAATGGTGATATTTTGTTGTAATGCAGCGGTCAAAAATCTACCCGCTGCCATATCACCCCATGCGACTAAATAGGCTACAGTAGCATCAGGGTTCGCAACCTTACCTATGAGTTTGTCATTACTTTCAACAACATGGTTAGCAACTTTTACCGCTTTTGAACAGGTATCTACATCTACATCGAACATTAATGGTAATGACCAGCCCGTAACATCATAGATCTCATCATCTAATTTTATCGCACGGCGGCGTTCTTGCTCTTTCACAAATTCAGCTGACATATCAACCTGCTGGGTAAAGGTTGTTTTAACAAAGCGACCTTTAGGTTGAGCGGTATCAATAAAGTAGGCTCCTGCCTGATAGTTTTTACCACACTGTTTAAAGTCGTTTTCCGCTTGTTTAACTTCAACACCATGCTGTGCCATTAATGTTGCAAGTCGATGGCTACCCGCAACATTGTGTATATTGGGTAAAATATAAACGCGTTCTTTGTTATTTTTTCCGGTTTTAATCGCACTGGTTTGATAATTATAATAGTCGTTAAGTAGCTTTTGATGATTGTCAGCTACACCTTCAGCGGTTGAAATTGACGCAACAAAATGTCGTTGAACCGTATTTTTATAAGTTAAAGTTTCACCACTTTGCTTTTTGAATAGCTCACCGCGCGAAGAAGACACTTCATAAGTTGATGCTGAGGCACCATAAAATACTGGCCAGCTGTCACCATATCCGGGATAGAAAGCATCGAATACTTCACGAGTAAAATAGTCGAACCCGAGACGGTCAAAATGTTTACCATGATTTTTACCGATCGCGGTCATATTCTCAATTTGAGTTTTGGTCATATGCGGGTTAAAAGGTTGTGCGGCTGGCGAAAAGTAATAGCTGCTATCACCGCCCATTTCATGTAAATCAATCACCACTAAAGGACGGTAATGGTTCATTGCACGAATTCGACCTGCGGTTTCAGGCTGAGTAATAGCTAACCAATCTCGATTCATATCAAATAAGTAATGGTTTGAACGACCACTTGGCCAAGGTTCATTGTGCTCGGCGCTTAATCTATCATCACTGTGTTGCATACCGACAGTAGCATAATAGCGACTAGTAAATCGGTTACGTCCATCAGGGTTTTGCAGTGGGTCAATAAATACCAAAGTATTTTTTAAAATTTTGCGATTAGTGGCTTCATTCGGCGCAGCGAGTAAATGATACGCTGTCATCATAGCGGCATCTGTACTGCTAATTTCATTACCATGAACGCCATACCCCAACCAAACTGAAGACGGTAGTTGGGCAATTAATGCTTTAGCAGCGCTTTTGTCGGTAATTCTTGGATCTGACAGCTTTTGCATCTTGTCAGCAAAACCATCAAGGTTTGCCATAACATCACGGTTACCTATGGCGGCATAAATAAGTTTACGACCTTCCCATGTTCGCCCGTATTCAAATAGTTTAATTTTCTCGGGCGCAGCACGTTCTAATGCTTCAAAAAATCGTAACATATCGCCATGGTTAGTAATGCGTTCTCCTACATTGTAACCTAGCACTTTTTCAAACGTGGGTATTAAGGGGGTATATTGACTTCCAGGCCACATTTGCTCTGTAGTTTCAGCTACAGCTGACAACGAACAAATATAGCCAATAAGCAATGAAGAAAGGATGTAGGCGTACTTTTTTAGCATAGTATTTCTCGGTCAGAAGTCCTGAAGTAAGATCAGGATTTAGTGAATATAGTCATAGGTGCTATCTCACTAAAATACTACGTCAAAAAAGAGTCTACGTATCGGCTTTAACGATGAAATTTATAAAATATAAGCTGAATGCCCTGCATGAACAATCACGAGTTTATTCGTGATTAATTTATAGCTTCAGCTTATTGATGATTCAATTACTATTTAGTGACTGTTATATAGGTGCTTAATATAATCATGAGCAACGTCACTCCATAAAAATCGTGATTTTAAGGCATTATCAGAAATTGTTGCCCACTCTGTTGGACTATGTTTTTTCAGTGCCAAAACGGAATGAAAACAGCTGAGCATATTTTCAGCTTGTTGAAGCGGGTTATCACCATTAAAAGTAAAACCATTCATGTTATGGCTTATAGTATCGCTTAAACCTCCGACACTATGAGCTAAACAAGGCTGTCCTGCCCGCATTGAAAGCATTTGGCTAATACCACAAGGTTCAAATGAACTTGGCATTAAAAATAAGTCGCCAGAGTTATACATATTGATCGATAAGGCTTCAGAATAGCCTTTAAGAAAAATAAAATTACTATGATTAACCGCTATTTTCGTTAAAAATTCTTCGAGTTTTTTATCACCACTACCTAATAAAATAAATACGCCATCATCTGCTAATATGGCTAATAAGTGTTCTAAGGCTGTTTTACCATTGGGCATTACTTCTTGAAATAAACGTACTTTTTGATCGGTAATACGCCCCACAGAAGTTAACACTAACGGTTGCTTTTTATACTGCTTATTAGCAACTTGTGCTAATCGTGTTGCGGCAACTAAATGTGCTTGATCAACTAACGGTTTATCGTCGAGCCATTTAACCACTTCTTTTGCTGATAATGTTAGTAAAGCTTTGAGTTTAAGTGGCGCTTTTGTAATTTCAGGGTATTCGCAACCATTTAATATACCGTGCAACCTGCCTGTGTCAGCGGCAAAGCGCAAGTCATGCTCTAAACCTTCACCACCAAAATGTCCTTGTTCAATATTACTTGGCAATAATATTTCTTTTGCATACGTTGGCGAAACGGCATGCACTTTATCTGACAACGTAATACCAGCGCGCATCGGGTTATAACAATCGTGATAACGCGGGTCGTTAATTTTACTATAATCAAAGGCTAAATACGGAAACCAAGCCTTTAACGAAGATTCATCACCATCAAAGGGTCTAATACCTTGCAAGGCAATATTATGAATAGTGAAAACGGTTTTAATCGCTTTTAGTTGTTGGTATTCAGGATCAAAAGCACGCAGTACTGACACCATAGCGGTATGCCAGTCGTGTAAATGTAATACGTCTATTTTACCAAAAACATCGCAAATAACCGCTTTGGCAACAGCAGCACTGAATAAGGCAAATTTACTGGCATCTGAGGCAAAAGGTCTGTTACTTGGATCATCACAGTAAATTTTTCCTGCTCCGCCAATAGCAAATAAAGGATGTTCAATGACCCATTGCGTTACATTTTTCGATGCGTTTTTTGCCGACTTTTTAAACGAGACTTTGAAAATATCAACTTTTTCTTGTTGTGAGCCAAACGTAACCTTAAGTGAAGTTACGTGCTGTGCTCCTTCTAACTTAGAAAAGGCACCGTAGCCAGGCGTAACAACATCTACCTGTTGGTCAATTTTACCTAGGGCAATAGGAATATCTCGAACAACATCACCTATACCACCTACTTTTCCGCGAGGTAATGCATCATTTTCAGCGGCTGCCATTAATATTTTCATTTAATACCTTTTACTTTATTTTAACTGCTTAGTATTTATTATTAGTTAGCTTTAATATGCTTAAATTGCCTGTTATGTAATAACGTCAGGCTGAGTTCTACCCGTAAATTGTTTAATACCCGCAACAGATTCCGCTATTTGAATTAATTCACTCAGGGCTTGTTGTGTTTCTTGTGCTAACAAAGCGGTATCTTGTTGATAACAGTCTAAGTAAACCCTCAATGTGGCGCCTTGTGTTCCGGTTCCTGAAAGCCTAAAGACAATTCGTCCGCCATTTTCTAAATAAATGCGAACACCTTGTGCGGTTGTTTTACTGCTATCTACTGGGTCAATGTACTCAAAGTCGTCTGCTGATGTTATCTTAACACCTGAGAATTCCTGACCCGGTAAAGTGGAGATTTTAGCTTTTAACTGATCTATCATTTCATGCGCATTGGCACTGTCTACAGCTTCATAATCATGACGAGTAAAATAGTCACGACCGTACTGTAACCAATGGTTTTTAACAATTTCACTGACCGGTTGTTGTTTTACGGCAATTAAATTAAGCCAGAACAATACTGCCCATAAACCATCTTTTTCTCTAATATGATCAGAGCCAGTTCCAAAACTTTCTTCACCACATAACGTGATTTTGCCTGCATCTAATAAGTTACCAAAAAACTTCCAACCAGTTGGTGTTTCATAGCAAGGTATATTCATTGCTTCGGCTACACGATCAACAGCTCTGCTTGTTGGCATTGAACGCGCAACGCCAGCAATACCTTTAGCATAGGCTGGAATTAGGCTCGCGTTGGCCGTTAATATCGCTAAACTATCGCAAGGGTTGATATAAAACGCTTTACCTAGCACCATGTTTCGATCGCCGTCACCGTCTGACGCGGCGCCAAAATCAAAACCATCTTCACCATAAACTAAATCAACTAATTCATGAGCGTGCACTAAGTTAGGATCAGGATGACCACCACCGAAATCAGTTAATGGTACGCCATTAATCACTGAACCAACGGGCGCACCTAAGCGATTTTCAATAATTTCTTTCGCATAAGGACCATTTACAGCATGCATCGCGTCGAAACAAAGGCGAAAATCACCTTTTGCGATTAAGGATTTCATTGCTGAAAAGTCAAACATAGATTCCATTAAGTCAGCGTAATCACTTACCGGGTCAATAACATCAATTTGGCATTGTGCAATTTGCAGTGTTGCTAGGTTATCAAGATCAATATCGTCGGCATCAATCGTTAAATATTGCGCCATCGATAAAGTTTGTTCGAATATCGCATCGGTTAATTTCTCTGGTGCTGGTCCGCCATTTTCACCGTTAAATTTAATACCAAAATCTTCGTCTGGACCACCAGGGTTATGGCTCGCTGATAAAATAATACCGCCGCAGGCCTTGTTTTTTCGTATAACACAAGAGGCTGCTGGTGTTGATAAAATACCGCCCTGCCCAACTAAAATATGAGAAAACCCATTAGCTACAGCCATTTTGATAATAACTTGTATCGCTTCACGGTTATAAAATCGTCCATCACCGCCAATAACTAATTTTTTGCCTGCACATGGCGCAATGGTATTGAATACGGCTTGAACAAAGTTCTCTAAATAACCGGGTTGTTGAAATTGCTTAACTTTTTTTCTAAGGCCTGAAGTTCCTGGCTTTTGATCTGTAAATGCTTGAGTTTTTATTTGCTTAGCGTTGATTACATGTTCAGTTGTCATAACTTACCCTTAAAAAATATTATTTTTATACGTTTAAATTACTTGTAGGTCGGAACTTAATCCATCTTGTTTATTATCAACATAACGGTTGGCGGCATTAATACCGCTTAAAAAATAATATCCGTTTCAGCATTGATAAATCCATCAAATTAATAGCCTATTAAGCGATTGATGAACTGAAGTCCGACCTACAAAGCAATTGTATTACGTTAGTTTAATTTTATTATTTTACTGTAATTCAAAAATCATCGTCGCAAGCGGAGGTACTGACAAAGAAACTTTATTCTCTTGACCAGCGTATGCCTCATTTACTGAGCTGACACCACCACCATTACCAACATTACTACCACCATAAATACTGCTGTCGGTATTTAAGCATTCTCGATAAAATCCAGCTTGTGGTACACCAACGGCAAAGTTTTCGTAACTTGTCGGTGTTAGGTTAACAACGACTAAAGCAGGTGCAGTGCCTTCTTGGCCTTTGCGTAAATAAACCAAAATTGATTGCGCGCTGTTTTGCGAATCTAACCATTCAAAGCCATTACCGTCGCAATCAAGTTCATGCAATGCAGGAATGCCTCTATAGGTATGATTTAAATCTTTTATCAGTGTTTGCATGCCTTTATGACTGTCATTTTCAAGTAAATGCCAATCTAAGCTTTGATCATGATTCCACTCTTTACGTTGAGCAAATTCACAGCCCATAAACAATAGTTTTTTACCAGGATGAGTCCACATAAAACCATAATAGGCGCGTAAATTAGCAAATTTTTGCCAATCATCACCGGGCATTTTATTTAACAACGAGCCTTTACCATGCACTACTTCGTCGTGACTAATAGGTAAGACAAAGTTTTCACTGAAACTGTAGACTAAGCCGAAGGTCATTTCGTTATGATGATGTTGTCGATAAATAGGATCACGTTCCATATATTTCAACGTGTCATTCATCCAACCCATGTTCCATTTGAAGCCAAAACCTAAACCGCCAGTATCAACCGGTTTTGATACACCAGGCCACGCAGTTGACTCTTCCGCAATCATCATAACGCCAGGATGCTTTGCGTACGAACGGGTATTCACTTTTTGTAATACCTCAATCGCTTCTAAATTTTCTCTGCCGCCATGCTCATTAGGCAACCATTGGCCAGCTTCACGGCTGTAATCTAGATACAACATTGAAGCAACGGCATCAACACGCAAACCATCGATGTGGTATTGATCTAACCAGTAAATAGCGTTACTCAGTAAATAACTTTGTACTTCTGAGCGACCATAGTTATAAATAAGGGTTTTCCAATCAGGATGGAAACCTTTGCGTAAATCTTCATGTTCATACAAGCATGAACCATCAAACTTACCCGTACCATGTTCATCAGTAGGAAAATGGCCCGGCACCCAATCTAGCAGTAATCCAATACCAGCGCGATGGCAACTATCGACAAAATATTTAAAGTCTTCTGCACTGCCAAAACGGGCAGTAGGCGCAAAAAGTCCAATAGGCTGGTAGCCCCAAGAACCATCAAAAGGGTACTCACTTACTGGCATAAGTTGCAGATGAGTAAACCCCATTTCAACAACATAAGGTACTAATTGCTCAGCTAATTCACGGTAAGTTAAGTAACTTGGTGAATGTGAATTATCGCTGGTATTAGTTAAATTTCTTTTCCATGAGCCAAGGTGCACTTCGTAAATTGAAACAGCACCATGATAATGATTAGATGCGTTATCACGCTCGTTCATCCATTGCGAATCTTGCCACTGATATTCACTATTTTGGCTAACTTTAGAGGCCGTTTCAGGCGCTAATTGCATTGAAAGTGTATATGGGTCAGCTTTTAATGGCTGAATTTGCTCATACTTATCAGAAATTTCATATTTATAGCTGGCATCAGCACACACATTAGGTAGGAATATCTCCCACACACCAGAGCCAGGATGCTTGCGCATAACATGATGTCGACCATCCCAAAAATTGAAATCTCCTACCACCGAAACACGAGAAGCATCAGGAGCCCAAACGACAAAGTGTGTGCCCTTAACGTTATCAACGATAATTTCATGAGCGCCCATCCATTGATAAGCTTGTTCATGTGTACCTTCACAAAAAAGGTAGAGATCTTCACTTTTTAATAACGAAGGATAACGGTATGGGTCGTCAACAATAACAGTTTCATTTTTATATAAAACACGTAAACGATAGTCAAAAACATTTCGTTTTCGGCCTAATTTACCTTCGAATAGTCCCGCTTGATCAACTTGATTAAGTTCAGCGACTAAAGCTTGAGTTTTAGTATCAATAACCTCAACACTGAGTGCTTCAGGTAAAAATGCGCGAACAATTAAACCACTGGTCATTGGGTGTTTATGTATGCCTAGTACGGAAAAAATATCGCTATGTTTTACATCTGTCTCTTATACACATCTCCGAGCCCACGAGACCGTACTAGATCTCG
>OMOM01000412.1_pt1 | contig 23834 bp, 9 predicted proteins | sample 1646501 | NCBI WGS metagenome assembly OMOM01 (sample SAMN05416802, study PRJEB24817) | seawater metagenome | isolation source: Sea water | place: Canada:Atlantic | collected 2013-07
CCTCTCTATTCGTCGGCAGCGTCAGATGTGTATAAGAGACAGGTAAAAAACTAACCGAAACAAAATCTCATTCGCTTTGCTTCGTTGCTGCAGGCCTTGCCTGAAGCGAGATGCGCATTCTACGCAACTCAGTTTTAATGTCAACGTTTTATTTGAATTTATTTTAAAAGTTTTTAAAACTTTCAAAACCTATCTTTAAAACGTTAAGTTAACCAATTCAGCCTAAACCGCGCTAGATAACTTATTAAAACAGTTCGTTGGGGTGACCCCTTGGAACTGGAGCGCATTTTAGAGATTTTTGACCTCACGTCAACACCTAAATGCAATTAAATTGCGAAAAGATGTTTGTTTGCTTTTTATTTGCACAGACAGCGCTTTTGTTGAGCTATAGCAGTTTAAATAGCGTTCATGACATATACATAGTTACTTAACTGCACTGAATTTAATAGCAATTGGTATCTGGTTTATAACTTACTATCACTATAATTAGAGTTCATATTTTTGCATTTTCATTGATAGGTAATATTGAATAACTTTATACCCTATATATAGGGTATAAATGAAAGTCACAGGATACGAAACTGACTTAATCAAAACACAAGTATAGTTTCAAACTTGATATGCTTATTGTGCTAAAAAATGTGTCATTAAGTGATAATCATGATGAACGTCAGATTTTGTAAAACAATGGACTATATAGTTATCAACTTTATCAAGTGCTCATATAACCCATCCGTTTCGTATTCGACATCTCAAAAGGTACTGACTTGAATAAATTGCATAAAAATCACACTTATTCTTGCACATTACCAAAAGGTGGGTAACATAGAATTGCAATTTAAGTTTCTTATAAAATAATAATTAGGTATCCATTATGAAGTCTCCTCAACCATTAACGTTAATAGTGGCGTTAGTATTTTCTGTAGCTATATACTTTTTAACGAACGGTAATGTTATCGAACTTTCAAGCATGAGCGCTGCAGTTATCGCTTTTGTTTGTGCATTTATCGCTCCGTTAATTGGCAAAGCTCAAACAAGTGTAGAAGATGTCGACACGAGTATTAGTACACTCTATGTTGGCAACTTACCGTATAGAGCAAACGAAGCAGCCGTTAGAGAACTATTCTCTGAGTATGGTCAAGTTCAATCTGTTAGATTAATGAAAGATAAGCATACGGGTAAAAGACGTGGCTTTGGTTTTGTAGAAATTTCATCTGCTGATGCTGACAAAGCTGTATCTTCATTGAATGACAGTGAATTCCAGCAGAGAACTTTAAAAGTTCGTGAAGCTAAAGAGCGTCCTGAACAAGTTGTTGAAGAAACATCGCATTAACGTACTTTAGAATGTGCTTAATGATTTTTAATGCCGTTTACCTAGTAAACGGCATTTTTATATCTAATTTAAAACACTTGTAACTAGTTCAATAACGCCAAGCCCTCAATATAACTTTCAAAATCACCTACCTCTCTTCATTTCTCTACGAAGTGTTACCATCCGTTATTTTATAAATTACGTCCTTTGATTGTTAACTACTGATTTAGCTGTTTATTAATTGTAAAAAGTGGTGACAAAAGCTCGCCTTTCAAATAAAGTGTAATCGTAATGTAATATTTTGTTAACGAGATGGATTTTCTTGACTCAACATAATAAATAGCCCAAAGAGAATTCAATGCCAAATAAAGTTTTCCAGTTAATATTCAAAACAGCTTTCTTATTTTTAATGAGTAGTTCCACCGTATTTGCAGCCTCTATGCCAACTGTTGCTAATTCTTCTCCAGCTGAATCGTTTATCGGTGAACCTTTTTGTTTTAATGCCAACTTTACCAACAGCTCACCCGACATTGGTTATGGGCCATATTATTTACTGCAATTAGCCCCAGATTTAACCTATCAATCAGCGACTTTTAGTGGTCTCGATTTAGAATTGGTGTCTAATCAGACTTATACAGCAACAGGTACCTTAAACGATCCTATATCTGGCTTGCCTTTTACTGGCACTGAAGGTGGAAGTTTAGTAGCGCTGACTATCCCTGTTGGCTCAGTTTCAAATAACCAGCAACCTTTGACGGTAGAAGTTTGCCTAAATCTAGACTTAAATGCCGAGCCTAATGTACTTCAAACTGATGCCATAGGTGTGGTGCCAGGCTTTCAATTTGGTGATAGCGCTACAGGTACTAAGGGTGATGATACTATTGTCGGCACTGCTGATAATAATGACTTCACACCAACAGTCATTAAATATTCAGTTTCAGACACACAACCAGAAAGTGAAAATCCACCAGGGCCACAATGGACTTATCCTATTGTGGCCATTGCTGATATAGCTTCAACAGCCACTGTTTCTCCAATAACATTTCCCACTATTACCTTACCAGGCAACGTTAAATATCAAGGACCTTTTAACATTATTGGTGGAACAAGCTGTAGTATATCGCCAGATGAGGCGACCTTAGCATCTAGTACTGGTATTGGTAATGATGTAGATATCATTATAAGTTGTGCATCAGGTACTGGTACAAGTAATCAATCACAGGATATTCGCGCCGATTTCGACGTTTATATTACTGATACATTAAACTCGATGACCTGTGATAGCGATTCTGCAATTAACTCTGCAAAACATTTAGTATTAAGAAAAAGCGCCACAGGTACAGGTACGCCTGGCTCTACTATTACCTATACATATGCCTATCAAACCTCTGAATATATTGATGGTATCAACAACTTTACTGTTACTGATATTTTACAAGATGGTATTAGTTACAGCGAAGTTGCTCCTAACCAAATTCAGTTATCTATAGTACATAATGGTACTAATAGTGCCACGACGACATTAAATGTTGCTTACACAGACTCTGGCACCTCATCAACTTTTGAAAATGCAGATATACTAGCTGCTATTATTTCTGCTGGTGGCAGCATTGGCCCTGCGGAAAACGGCACGGTAACTTATACTGCAATAATTGACCAAACTTACAACAATAATGAACCAATACTTACGCGTGACACTATTAACAATGACGTAACCGCAACTTACGGTTTAAGTGATGCGAGTGGTGCTCAAGGTTGTTTTGAAGACTCAAGTGCCTCGGTTACCATTGAAGATATTACCATCAGCAAAACTACGATCAGTTCAAGTACGGTTAAGCCAGGTGATGTTGTACATTTTCAGCTAGCAATTGAAATACCTTCAGGTGATGCAAACAACGTTGTAATGACTGATGTATTACCACTTCCTGTATTTACAGCAATCGACTTTCCAGCAGCTACACGAACAAGTACTACCGCTTATCCAGGGTCAGCTGCAGCCGGTAACTTTATAGAGTATGCCGCTGCTTCTGAATACGATGGTGACTTCACTGTTACGCGAGATGGTGGCTCAAACAGTATCAACATCAACTTTGGCAACATTAATACAAGCACAGCGAATTCAAAAAATATTGTTATTGATGTTTATGCGCTCGCTAGTGATGAACCTTACGCTGATGGTTTAAGCCTCGCTAACCTATTAAACGCTTCAACTAATAATAGCGCCGTTGATAACGCAACTAACAACACAGTTACACAAATAACGGTAAGAGCTCCTGATGTTACAATAACAAAAGAAATTACCAGTGATACAAGCGATTTAGATGCTGGCGATCAAATTGATTATAAAATAACTTTAGAGAATATCGGTGGGGCTGACGCTTTTGATGTAACCGTTACCGATGTCTTTGAAAGCACACTTAATTCATCTTCTTGTACTATTCCTGTATTGGCGGGCGTTAGTGGTGGCTCATCAGGTACACTTGCGACGGGCCTTACTCTTAATAATACTCTTGGCGCAGCAGAAACGGCGACACTAACTTTTTCATGTAATATTGATGGCAGCATTGGAGCTAACACAGATATAAATAATACCGCGCAAATGACCTTTGCCGCAGGCTCAATGCAAGCGGCTTTTCCAGTGCGCGAAAGTACAATTTCAGCAACGAGTATAAGCCCTAGTGTTGAAAAAACATTAGTTTCCACATCAGAAACGGATAGTACCGTTAGCGATAGCCGCACTGAATTAGCCATTGGTGAAATAGCGCGCTTTCGCATTGTTACCGCGATACCTGAAGGGGTTCATAGCACAGTAAACCTAAGGGATTTATTACCACCTGAACTGATTTATCAAAATGATGGTAGTGCGAAAATTGGTTTTGTCGGCGGGAGTTTAAACTCTAGTGAGGTCACTGATCCAGGTGCAGGTACGTGTACATACACATTAGCAAATGCTAGTTCCAGTCCTGACTGTGATATTACAGCGACCAATGCCTCTTTTAGTGCTGGTACTGATCCTAATTTTAATTTAGGCACAGTAACCAATAGCGATGATGACGGTGATGTAGAATATATCGTGCTCGAAATTAATGCGGTGAAAGTAGATAGTGACAGTGTTAATTTTTCAAACCAAGGTCGGTACATTGACAGCACAGGTAGTTATACATCAAGTGCTATAAACCTAAAACGTGTCGACCCAACATTAACGCTAGGCAAAAATGCGGGTAACACAGGTGGTGATGCCGGTGACTCTATAACTTACACATTAACAATTACCGCTCCACCGAGTTCTGACTCGAGTGCTTTTGATATTGAATTAGTTGATATTTTACCCAACGAGTTAGTTTATAAAAATGGCAGTGCGGCATTTGGAGCCTGTGCAGGTATTTCCACTTTTGACGTCTCAAATCCAAATACGACCGGCATTAAACTCACTGTTGATAAACTAGCGGTCAGTGAAAGTTGTGTATTTACCTACGACGCGAATGTTTCATCAGCCGCTTCGCCTGGTCAAGATATTACTAACAATGCGACCTTGGATTGGACCAGTTTAGCAGGGTCGGGTAGTACTTTATCAGGCTCGAGTCCGGGCACTGAAAAAAGCTATCAAACAACTGATTCAGCAACCGTTACGGTTGAATTAACCACCTCAGAAAAATCTATAGTTAGCACTAATATTATCCATACTAGCGAAGCAGGCACAGGTGCAAGCGGCTCAGAACGCTTACTTTCAATTGGCGAAGAAATTAAATATCGATTGGTAGTAACCGTACCAGAAGGTAGAGCCAATAACTTTATCGTCAGAGATAATTTACCTACAGGGCTTGAATATGTTAATACGAAGGCCTTTATCTCGTTGGTAAGTAATGGTGGTTTAAGCTCTAGTTATGGTAGTGGCCTTTGTGCTGGTGGAGTAGCAACATCTACGGATCCTAATGTAAGCCCAGACTGTGCGATTACGCCTACTTTAGGAGCATCAGGAAACTCTGTAGATTTTGATATTGGTAACGTAACAAACAGCGACGCTGATGGCGACACTGAATATATTGTTATTGAGTTTTCTGTTTTGGTTAGCAACCAATTATCAAACCAACAAAATGTCATATTATCAAACCAATTTGAAGTATTATTAAGCACAGTACAAAACTCAGTTTCTAGCACCGTGTTAGCTAAATTAGTTGAGCCAACACTATCACTTACTAGTGCAACAACCCCTAGCTCCGTTGATAATCGAACGGATGAAACACCAACATTTGCTTGGACATTAGTGCTGAAAAATGATGGTTTAGCACAAGCATTTCAAGTGCAAGATGGTGACAACACTAACTGGCAAATTCAATTACCTGATGGCGTTGAAAACATTACCTCATTGAATGTTTCAAATACTGGCAGTGTGGTTGATAACACCGACCTTACAACAACTATAACGTCTTCAGATTTTACTGTAAGCGGTGCCGACAGTAATTTACTCAGTATTAATCGCACTTTTGCCATGAGCCCTGCGGCAACACTCACCATTACCTTTAATACAAACTTGCAATCTACGGTCAAACCGGGTTCAACTTTAACAGCCAATACCGATGTAGACTATGCCGGACAACAAACAGGTGCCGCAGCTGAAAACGTACGTAACTTTGCCGATATTAGCACCGGCACAGGTAATAACCCTGTTACCTCTAACAGCGCACCATTAAATAATTACCGCACACAAACCGCAACAAGTGTTGTAACGACTACATCAACACCGGTTATTGGCGTAGCAAAAGAGCTAATCAGTAACACTTTTGATCCTGCTGACGGTACTTTTGATCTTGTTTATAGATTTTATGTTGAAAATAGTGGCGACGTTTCATTAACAAATATTCAACTTACTGATGATCTTGCCGCTACTTTTAGCCCTATCGCATCAGGCGATATAGATGTTACCTCAATTACCAGTACTGACTTTACGGTTGATGGTACATTTGACGGTATTACCAACAAAACATTAATCGATAATACTACACCTTCAACACTGGCAATTGGTGTAACTAAAACCTTAGATATTACTGTTACTGTTAGTCCTGGTAGCGATCTTGGCACCTACAACAATAGTGTTACGGCAGCGGCAGAAAGTGCCCGTGATGATACAAATACCACCAGCGATACTTCTGTAAATGGTAATGACCCTGATCCAGCGAACGATGGCCCTAGTAATGACACTAGCACAACGCCTGCAACCTTTGCCGTTGATCCTAATTTAGGATTAGCGAAGTCAGTAAATGGGTCAATTCAAAATAATGCAGATGGCACATATACTTTCAACTATCAGTTTAATATTAAAAATACCGGTGATGTAAATCTAACTAATCTACAAATAGTTGATAATTTAAATAGTACTTTTGCCAGTGCTGATAGTTTTAGTATTAGCACCCCCACAAGTTCAGACTTCACGGTAAATACTAGTTTCAATGGTGTCGGAGATACGAATTTACTAGCGCCAAGTCAAAGTTTAGTGGTAGGAGCCAGTGGATCAATTGGTTTAGAAGTCACAGTAACACCTGGCTCAACCCTTACTTATAACAATAGTGCTACCACTTCAGCCAGTAGCCCTAATGGTGCAGCTAACGACACGTCAGATAACGGTACAGACCCTGAAACCAACAACGGCAATACCGCCGATGACGATGCAACACCGGTAACTTTTGCTGAAGCTCCCGCTATTGGTGTCGCTAAAACCGTTAGCGCAGGCCCAACCAATAATGGCGATGGCACACATACCCTGACCTATTCTATGGTGGTTAAAAATACCGGTGATATCAGTTTAACCAATGTACAAGTCGTTGATGATTTAACCACAACCTTTAGTGGTGCCACTTTTGTCGTTGATGCGAAAAGCACCGGCGGTACACTCACCATTAACAGTGCATTTAATGGTGGTACTGATAAAAATTTATTAGCCGCAAGCCAAAGTTTAGTGGTCGGTGCGAGCGAAACGATAACCTTAACCGTCACCGTAACTCCAGGCACTAATCTAGGTGCATACAACAATACCGCAACCGCAGGGGCAACAAGCCCAAGTGGTGCAACGATTAACGATACATCTGATAACGGTACTGACCCTGAAACCAACAATGGTAGCGGTGGCCTTTCAGATAGCACACCGGTCAGTTTTGTTGAAAACCCAGCGATTGGTGTTGCAAAAAGTATTAGTGCAGGCCCAACCAACAATGGTGATGGTACATACACATTAACTTACGCCTTAGTCGTAAAAAATACCGGCGCAATTAACTTAACCAGTGTACAAGTTGTTGATGATTTAAATACAACCTTCAGTGGCGCTACTTATGTTGTTGATTCAAAAAGTACGGTTGGCTCTCTCAACATTAATAGCGCATTCAATGGTGATACCGATAAAAACTTACTTGCGGCAAATCAAAGTTTAAGTGTTGGCTCACAAGATACTATTTCGGTTACCGTTACAGTAACACCAGGAAGTACTGCTACTTACAGCAACAGTGCTACGGGTAGTGGTAATAGTCCAAGCGGTGCAACGGTTAACGATATTTCTGATGCTGGTAGTGATCCAGAAAGTAACAACGGAGCTGGCGGCCTTGATGACGCCACCACGGTAAATTTTGATGAATCACCAGCAATAGGCATTGCGAAAAGAATTAGTTCAGCGGTCGTTAACAACAATGACGGTAGTTATACCTTAACTTATGCGATGCTAGTACAAAATAATGGAGATATTGAATTAAACGCAATACAAATTTTTGAAGATTTTGCCGTTACTTATCCTTCACCTGCGACGGTTCAAGTTAATAATGTTGTCAGCAATAATTTCACCTTAAATGCGAGTTTTGATGGTTATAGTGATAAAAATTTACTAGCGGCGAATCAAACACTCACCTCAGGTGCTTTGGCTTCATCTTCTGCAACACTCGATCTTACAGTAACCATTACACCGGGAGCTAACTTAGGTCCATATAATAATACCGCAAAAGTTAATGGTACTAGCCCAAGCGGAGCGGTAATTAGTGATGACTCTGACGATGGTACTGATGCCAATGGCGATAATGGCGATGGTAATTTAGCCACCCCAACACCTGTCACTTTTACGGAAGCACCAGCGATTGGTATCGCGAAAGAAATTAGCGGTCCAGTCACTAATAATGAAGATGGCAGTTACAGCCTTATTTACAGCATTGTCGTAAGAAATATTGGTGATGTTGTATTGAGCGATGTACAAGTTGTAGAGCCACTATCAAGCACATTTAATGGAGCTGGTTTCACTGTTGGTACAATCAGCAGTGCTGATCTAAATATTAATACTGATTTTAATGGTGATAGCGATAGTAACTTGCTTGATTTAGGTCAAAGCTTAGCTATAAATACCTCTGCCACTATTTTAGTCCCTGTGACCATAACTCCGGGCAGTAACTTAGGCCCTTACAGCAATACAGCAGTCGCTTCAGGCAAAAGCCCAAGTGGTGATGATGTAACCGATAACTCTGATAACGGTAGCAACCCAACCACCAATAATGGTGATGCGGGTAATGACGACCCAACAATTATCACCTTTACGGAAGCTCCTGCCATCAGCATTGCCAAAGCCATGACAGGTGTTATTAATTTAAGCGATGGACGTTATCAAGTTAGTTATCAATTTAACACCAAAAATACGGGTGATATAGTATTAAAAGATCTGCAAATAACAGAGGATCTAGCCAATATATTTGCAGATGCTAACACTTTTAGTGTCTTGAGTTTGAGCAGTACCCAATTAACCGTAAATTCAAATTTTGATGGTGATACTGACACTCGATTATTAGACCTCAATCAAACTCTCGAAGCTAGCGCATCAGCAACGATAAACCTTAGCGTCATCATAACGCCGGCTAATGATCTTGGTCCTTATAACAACAGTGTTACACTATCGTCAACCAGCCCAAGTGGTGATAATTTCAGCGACGTATCAGACAACGGTACTGACCCTGAAGGTAATAACGGTGAAGGGGGTCTTGATGATACAACGCCAATTACCTTTACCGAAGCGCCAGCGATTGGTATCGCCAAGTTATTAGTAGCTGAGCCCGTAAACAACAGCGATGGTAGTTACAACTTAAGCTATCAATTAGTGGTTGAAAATATTGGTGATATTTCACTCAGTAATGTACAAATTGTTGAAGACTTACGCGCCACCTTCCCTGCTCCAGCTACTTTTGTAGTTAACGCATTGAGCGCAAATACCTTAACAGTAAATGCTGATTTTGATGGCGAAACCAATACCAACATTTTTGCCGCTAACCAAAGCCTTGCTGTGTCAGCAAAAGATACCTTATTACTTCAACTAACCGTAACACCAGGTGCAAACCTTGGTCCTTATAACAATACGGCTGTTGCTTCTGGTCAAAGTCCAAGTGGTGATGATGTTTCTGATAACTCAGATAATGGCAGTAATACTTCAGGCGATAATGGCGCAGGCACCAATGATGATGTAACACCTGTTACTTTTACTGAAGCGCCGGCCATAGGCGTTGCGAAAGCCATGACGAATGTCACCAATAATGGTGATGGTACGTATGCACTTACTTACACCTTTAATCTGAAAAATACCGGGGATATTGCGCTAGCCAATGTACAGGTTGTTGATGATTTGATGGCGACATTCCAAAATCAAAATATTTACACTATTACCTCATTAAGCAGTGCATCTTTATTGGTGAACGCTAACTTTAACGGTAATAGCGATATTAACTTATTAGCGGCTAACCAAAACTTAGCCTTAGGCGCAAGTGACGTTATTACCCTCGTACTTGAGCTCACACCTGCTGATAACTTAGGTCCTTATGATAATAGTGCACAAGCATCAGGCAACAGTCCAAGTGGCAGCAATATTAGCGACACATCTGATAACGGTATCGACCCTGAAGGTAATAACGGTGAAGGGGGTCTTGATGATACAACGCCAATTACCTTTACCGAAGCGCCAGCGATTGGTATCGCCAAGTTATTAGTAGCTGAGCCCGTAAACAACAGCGATGGTAGTTACAACTTAAGCTATCAATTAGTGGTTGAAAATATTGGTGATATTTCACTCAGTAATGTACAAATTGTTGAAGACTTACGCGCCACCTTCCCTGCTCCAGCCACTTTTGTGGTTAACGCATTAAGCGCAAATACCTTAACGGTTAATGCTGATTTCGACGGCGAAACCGATACCAACATTTTCGCTACTAACCAAAACCTTGCTGTGTCGGCAAAAGATACCTTATTACTACAACTAACCGTAACACCAGGTGCAAACCTTGGTCCTTACAACAATACGGCTGTTGCCTCGGCTCAAAGTCCAAGTGGTGCAGATGTAAATGATAGCTCAGATAACGGTAGTAATACTGCCGGTGATAATGGCGATGGCACCGATAACGACCCAACTCCAGTTACTTTTACTGAAGCGCCGGCAATCGGTGTTGCTAAAACAGTAAGCGGTGAAATAGTGCCTACTGTTAATGGTAGTGTGGGTAACTTTGATGTGCCATTTGCTTTGGTTATACAAAACAACGGTGACGTACCACTAACTAATATTCAGCTTGTTGATGATCTAAGCGCAAGGTTTGGCAGTGCTTATGTGAGTGTGAGTGAAGCGGCAGAGATTACTGCAACAACAGCCGAAGAAACGCCAAACCTAAATGCTAATTTCCCCATTAATTTATTTGATGGTACCAGTGGTCGATTAATGCCAGGGCAAAGCCTTAATATCAGCTTTACTCTTGAGTTAAACCCTGGTGCTGAAGAAGCAAAAGGTATAATTACCAACCAAGCACAAGCCATAGGCACCTCGTCGGGTGGTATGGAAGTCAATGATTTATCTGATAGTGGAACCAACGCGAGTAATAACCCGAGTACCGGTGGTGACAACCCTAGTGCGCCAGGTAACTCAAGCGGTGGTATCGACGATCCAACACCATTTGAGCTACCTGCCGGCAGTTTACAAGGTATTGTTTGGATTGACGCTGATCTAAATGATGTTATTAGCGAAGGTGAACCATTACTCATTGGCTGGACCATACAAGTCACTGACACCAATGGTAATATAGTGGCGACCGTATTAACCGATGAAAACGGCTTCTTTCTAATTGAGAATTTGCCACAAGGTGACTATACCGTTGACTTTATTACGCCAAACGGCACAACTTTTTTCAGTACAGTAGCGTCAATTCCGGCGAATGAATCAGTCAATATTCCAGTACCGGTTGACCCAAGCGGTGTAGTTTACGACTCAATTACCCGCATCCCTGTAGCTAACTCATTAGTTAGTATTATTAATGAAGCTGGTACATTGCTACCTGATGCTTGTTTATTACCAAACCAGCAGGACCAAATTACTGGTGAAGATGGTTATTATTTCTTTTTATTATTTTTAGGCGCTGATCCTGCTTGTCAGCACAACGACAGCTTTACTTTAGTTGTCACAGCACCAGAAGAAGAATATCAACCAAGCCATTCAAACTTAATATTGCCACAAGTAGGCGCGTTAGATCCTACGGGTCAGCAGAATCCATTTGCATTGTCTAATTCAGCTTTGGCGCCTGCAATAGGTGAAGACACAACTTATTACATGGAATTTACTCTGGCGCAAGGTGATCCTGATGTGATCAACAACCATATCCCAGTTGATAAAATTGGTGTAAATCCAAGTATGATCCGTTTAACAAAGAGTGCTAATACTAAGCAAACACTCATTGGTGGATTGGTACGCTATAACATTCAAATTGAAAATATCAGCGAAGTTGATGTTGAAAACCTCACCCTGATTGATTACCTGCCAGCGGGTTTCACTTATGTAGAAAATTCGGCATATACCAACGATGCAGACGGCGCTATGCAAATAACCAGTAAGCAACCGCTCACGGTTTCAGGTATTGACGTACCGGCAGAATCAAGCGTTGAGTTTGTTTATATTCTGCGCGTAGGTGCAGGTGTTGCACGCGGCAAACATATTAACCGCGTATCTCCTTACCTTGGCAGTGCGCCTATCGGTAATGAAGCTACCGCAACGGTTATCGTTGGCGCAGATCCAGACTTTGAAGAAGTGACAATTCTTGGCAAAGTATTTGACGACAGAGACAGTGATAATTGGCAAGACAGCGCTAATGCCTCTGCGCTATTTATTCAAGGCGGTATCACCGAAGGTCATTATATAGCCAACAGTACTTTCATTATTGATGCCGATGGTCAGCGCCAATTAGCCGATGCTAGTGCGCCGCTAAATCATGGTATTGATTTAGGTGATTTAACGGGTCGCAGTAGCGAAGCTGATAAAGCCACTAACCATCAAATAATTATTCGTCAGCAACTTAGTGATTTAGTCTTTACCAATGATTTAGTGTTAACTACCGCAGAAGGCACACATATCACGATGAGTAACCAAGGCGAAAGTACAGCAAATCCAATTGGCGAAATGGCTGATGGGCTTAGCTCACAAGACTTACGCATTAATCGCCACATAACCATGTTAGCGAATGGTAACTATCAAGTTGACCTTGTTATTCAAAACATTGGCATTCAAGAGATTGGTATACCCGGTGTTCGAGTTGCTACCGTAGAAGGTTTATATATTGAAACCGATTTACACGGGCGTTTTCATCTAGAAGCGGTCGACGTAGCTAATTTAGCACGTGGGCGAAATTTCTACATGAAAGTTGATAAAGCGACCTTGCCGCCAGAAACAATTTTCGTCAGTGAAAACCCAAGGGTAAAACGCATTACACAAGGTTTACCAACACGTTTCGACTTTGCTATACAGCTAGCTAAGCAACAGTTAGGTGGTGGTGAGCAACATGCGTTAGTCAAATTAGGTGAGTTGTTATTTAACGAAGACAGCGCTGAAATTAATACAGAGCATAAAGCATGGTTAACGCAAATGTCTGATGCCATAAATCAATATCAAGGCGGGACAATACAAATTACAGCTCAAGCGCATACACAAGCCTTGGCTTATCAGCGAGCTAACAACACCTATCAGTGGTTATTACCATTAATTCGTGAAGATCTTCGCCCTGCTTTTAGTGTTGAACTCGTGGAAGAAGTAAATGAACATTTTGCACCAATCGTTAATATTTCAACGCAAACTCAACTAGGGAAAATACTGTTCGACTCTGACAAAAGTACGGTAAAAGCGAAATATCAACCCTTGCTAGATAGCATAGCTATGCAATTAGCGAGTGCCGAAAGTGGCCACTTAGCTATAACAGGCTTTGCCGATGGCACTGCATCTGCTGACTATAACCTTGGCTTAGGTTTACGCCGAGCTAAAGCCGTATTCGAACAATTAAAAACACGCATGCCTGCAGAAGTATGGAAAAAATTGACCATCAAAATACAAAAACTAAAAACAGAAAATTCAATGACGGAGGATAAATAATGAGAAACTTTATCCAACATCATTCATTAGCACTCACGGTTGCCTTATTATTAACCGGCACAGCAACTCAGGCTTTTGCTAATACCGCAAAGCCTGACAATACTGAAACGGCAGTTGAAACATCGATTGAAACTGCCATTGAAGCCAAGCAGCAAAAACCGTTATGCCCTCCTGCGGCTTGTAAAACCTCGAAAGGCTTTAGTGTTGAAATTATCAGTAAAGGTGAACAATCTTCAAGCATCAACAACGGACCAAATGATCGCCGTGTTGAATTAGCACTTAGTCAGCAAAGCACTGAAAAAGGCTCTGCTGAAAAACAAGCGAAAACAGAAGTGCGAGGCGATTTTTTAGTTAGAATGCCGCTTGGTGGTATTTTTTGGGCGACAGAAGACCCAGCTATTACCTCACCACGGTTAAGCATCAGTGCACCGCAAGCAATAAAGTTTGATGGCGTTAACAAATACGATGCTAAATTTAATTACTTTACCAACTACCCTGCTTTTATAAAGCGTCTAGAGTTAGTGGTGTACAAAGGTAATGATGTTGATTTAATTACACCGCTCTTTAGTAGTGAATTAATCGAGCTTGATAGTCATGGCGAAATTTCATGGCAAGTTGAGCCGTCAATCCTAAGTAATTTGATTGCTGGCGACAACTTACGTTATGTTTTACGTGCCTTTGATGCCCAAGGTAATATGGACGAAACCCAGAGTAAGTTAATACAGCTAGTATCACCTGAGGCATACGACAGTGGTACTTACCTTAGTCAAAGTAATAACTCACAATCGCTTCAAGCACCTAGTTCAACACAAAGCCAATTTAGTAGCCAAGACACGGCGCAAGTGTCGACTACTAATATCACCACGGCAACCAACTCAGCAAACACGGGCAGCTTTGGCACTAATGAACTCATAAAGCAAAATATTCCTATTACAGGTAGCCGTGTACGTATTTTTGGTCAAGATATACCTGAAGGTTACAACATTGAAATTAATGGCAAAAATTACCCGATAGATTTAGAGCGTAAATTTGCCAGTGAACATTTACTGCCTATTGGTAATTATGTATTTGATCTCACCCTCAGTGGTGAAAAAGGCACAATAACTAAGCCACTGAAAGTCGATGTTACCGGCAAATATATGTTTTTAGCCGCCCTTGCCGACATCAACATCAGTGAAAACAAAGTCACCGGAAATATAGAACCCCTCTCCAGTGACGATCGATACGATGACGACTTACTTATCGAAGGCCGCCTTGCGTTTTATTTAAAAGGTAAAGTGAAAGGAAAATATCTAATAACAGCACATGCTGATACTCAAGAGCGTGAATTATCTCAATTGTTCAATGGCTTTTTAGATAAAGACCCTGTAGATATTTTTAGACGTTTAGACCCTGACAAGTATTATCCTGTTTATGGTGACGACTCAACCACTACACGTGACGTAGACACTCAAGGACGTTTTTACGTTCGTGTTGATTGGGACAAGTCATTAGCACTATGGGGTAATTACAACACCGGCATGACCGATACAGAATACAGCCAATACAATCGTAGTTTATACGGCGCTGCACTAAACTGGAAATCAACCGAATCAAATGTTTATGGTCAAGAAAAAAGCCAATTAAAAGCCTTTATATCGGAAGCACAAACCGCGCTAGGCCACAGTGAATTTTTAGGTACAGGTGGTAGTATTTATTACTTAAAACATACCGATATATTAGCGGGTTCTGACAAGTTAGTGATAGAAGTTAGAAACCCAGATACCGGTATCACCGTTGACCGTATCGATTTAACCCGCGACGCTGATTACCAAGTTGATGAAATACAAGGGCGTATTATTTTATCGCGTCCGTTATTGAGTTTTTCACGTAATAGCCAAAATAGCATTATTCGTGACCAACCACTCGACGGTAATCAATTACTGTTATTAGTTGATTACGAATATTTACCTAACGGTTTTAGTGCTGATCACTTAACGGCAGGTGGACGTGCCAAACATTGGTTTAACGACCATATTGCCGTAGGTTTAAGCTACGTTGACGAGAACCGTGCAGGTAACGATTATCAACTTGCGGGCGCCGACTTAACATTACAAGCAGGCAAAGGTAGCTACATTAAAGTAGAACACAGTAATACCCGCAATAGCCAAGCGCCGATATTCTATTCTGACAATGGTGGTTTAACCTTTCAGCAAATGAATATTATTGACGAAGAGCTAACGGGTGGTGATAAATCTGGTGATGCGTTAAGTTTTGAAGCCAGAGCAAACCTAAAAGCCTTAGGATACACAGAGCAAGAACTAACCGCAGCGGCATGGCACAAAAATACCGGTGCTGGGTTTTCCATTGCCCGACGTGATTTAACCGAAGACATTACCGAGCAAGGCATTGAAGTCAGTGGACAATATAGCCAAACAGGCCATTACAGCACCAGCATAACCAAGCAAGAGTCGGGTAATAATGCACGCGAAGAAATCAGTTTCTTTATTCAGCAAAACCTTGATAACAGCGGTAACATCAGCGCCGAGATTAAACAAATAAAAGAGCAACAAAATAGTCAATCTCAAACCGGTTTACTGGCGGCACTTGGCTACCGTCAACGTTTAACACCAAGCTTTGAACTTTACGGTATTGCCCAAGGCACACTAGAAGCTGATGACGGTTATGAAAACAACGATTTAATAACCTTAGGTGGTAAGTACATACTTGAAAGTCGCTCTAGTATAGGTGCCGAATATGCAACGGGTCATCGTGGTGATACCGCAGCACTTGATATTGATTACCAAGTCAATAGCGATCACAACCTTTATAGTCGCTACAGTTGGTCAACCGATACAACCAGCCCGTTACTTGCCTCTAACGATACTAATGGTCTTACATTTGGTCACCGTTCAAGAGTGACTGATAGCCTGAACGTATTTAACGAAACCCAAACCATCAACGAAAGAAATGAATCGGGTTTTGTGCATGTTTTTGGTGTTAATTACCTGCTCAGTCAAGGCTGGAATTTGGGCGGTTCATTGCAACACGGTGAGCTGGCATTAATTGCCGGCAATGTAGAACGCGATGCAGCAACCCTTTCGCTAGGCTTTCGTGACAAAGATATGCAATGGCAAACTAAGTTAGAATATCGTGAAGACCAAGGCGCTGAAGAACGCACGCAATGGCTAACCACCAACCGTTTAAACTACTTAGTGAATGACTCATGGCGTATCGCCGCTAAATATAACTATTCAGATACTGAAGACGAAATTAGCCCTGATGCAAATGCCACATTTACTGAAGCGAGTGTAGGTTTTGCTTATCGTCCTTTTGATAACAACCGTTGGAACTTATTAGGTAAATATACCTACTTGTACGATTTACGCGGTTTAGCACAAACTAACTTTGGTACCGATCAAAAATCACAAATTTATACCTTAGAAGGTACCTATCGCTACAACCCTGTGTGGGAGTTTGCCGCGAAGTTAGGTCGAAGAACAGGTGAATTGCGCTCTGGCCGTGGTATTGGCGAGTTCTTTAAAAGCACGGTTAATTTTTCTGCCTTACAAACTCGCTACCATATCGTTAAGCAGTGGGATGCATTGCTAGAGTTTCGTACCTTAAAAGTTGTTGAAGATAATTCAACGCGTAATGGTTGGCTTGTAGGTATAGATCGTCATATAGGTCAGCACTTTAAAGTGGGTGTTGGTTATAACTTCACTGATTTTAGTGATGACTTAAAACTCACTGATTATGAGTACAAAGGCTGGTTTATCAACCTTGTAGGTAAGTATTAAGCCTGCTTAGAATTAGCTATTATGTTTAACCGTAAAACCTTGGTGTAAATTACAGGTTAAAGCTACTTTGGCTTTAACCTTTTTACATTCCCTCATTTTTTTAAACCTCAAATTATCCTGTTTGTAGAATTAACACCTTTTGTTTGACTAAAGGCTATGCTTAAAAAGCGAATTCTTCTAGAATACAGCCATTATTTAGTAGACAAAAATTGGTCACTCGCTAGAATCTTCGCCTCATCAATTAGCGATGGCCACTTTCAACAAGGTATTTCAATGTTTAGTCATATTCATCCCGATAATTATCAACAACAGCTTGACGAAAAAGAGCAAAGTATTTCAAGCACTTTTGCTCAATTTGACTTACCAACATTTGAAATATTTCCTTCACCAACTTTAAACTACCGTCAACGTGCTGAGTTTCGTGTTTGGCATGATGGTGATGACCTTTACTACATCATGTTTAATAGTGAGACGAAAGAAAAATACAAAGTAGAAGATTTTCCTGTTGCCAGTACGCTGATCAACCAATTTATGACCGCATTGTTGGCCGACATAAAAAATAAAGACATTTTACGCCAACGGTTATTCCAAGTTGATTTCCTATCAACTCTCAGTGGCGAAGTATTAATTAGTTTGCTTTATCACAAACAATTAGACGAGCAGTGGATTGAACAAGCACAACAATTAAAGTTACGTTTATCTGCCATAGCGCCCGTTGATATTATTGGCAGAGCGCGTAAACAAAAAGTTGTGCTCGACAAAGATTTTGTCATGGAAACATTATCTGTAAACGGTGAGCAGTTTCATTACCAACAAGTTGAGAATAGCTTTACGCAACCCAATGCTAAGGTAAATGAAGCCATGTTACTGTGGGCGCAACAAGCTACTAACAACACCGGCGGTGACTTAATAGAACTTTATTGTGGTAACGGTAATTTCAGTATCGCCTTAGCACAAAATTTTGATCGCGTTCTAGGTACAGAAATATCAAAAACATCCGTTAAGTCAGCGCAAATAAACATAGCAGCGAATAAATTAGACAATGTTGATATTGTGAGAATGGCAAGTGAAGACTTTAGTCAGGCCATGAATGGCGAACGGGTATTTCGTCGCTTAGAAGGTTTTGATTTAACCAGCTATAACTATCAAACCGTTTTGGTTGATCCACCACGAGCCGGCCTTGATCCTGACAGTGTAGAGCTAGTTTCTCGTTTTGAGCGCATTATATATATATCATGCAACCCAGAAACATTACGTGATAATTTAGTTGAATTAGTTAAAACTCATAAAATTGAGCACTTCGCTTTATTTGATCAATTTCCATATACCCATCATGTAGAAACAGGTGTTATTTTGTCACGCCTTTAGTTCTGCCGCGACGCAATTCAATACGGTTTTCATTGCGAACACTAAACTCGAAAGCACCACGGGCAATAAATCTTAACTGTTTAATTGTTCGTTGTGCTAACGCCACCAGATCTTTTTTATCACAATCTAAGGCATCTGAGCCGGCACTAAAAACAATAGTCACGGCTGCATTGGCTTGCAAATAAGCGATTTCAGCATCTAGTTTATTCGCTTGTTGTAAGTAATCACAAAGCTCTAAAGTAAAATAGCGAATTTCACGATTAACCGCGGCACGAAATGCCGGTGAAGTACCTGAACGTTCACGTAATAATAAACGGAAAATATTGCCGTTACTTTCAATAAACTCCATGAAAGTGCGGACAGAAATTTGAATAACTGAACCACCTTTTTCAATGCGCTGCCTTGCTTGTCGCATTAATTGGCGTAAAGTTAAACCTGCTTCATCAACTAAAGTTAAGCCTAGTTCGTCCATATCAGAAAAGTGACGATAAAAAGAGGTTGGTGCTAACCCCGCTTCTTTAGCTACTTCACGTAAACTTAAACTAGAAAAGCTACGCTCACTGCTCAGTTGTCCTAGAGCTGCATCAATTAATTGACGACGCGTTTTCTCTTTTTGAAGTGCTCTAATACCACTCATCGCCAATATTCCTGTTATTTATTTCATGATAAAACTAGGCTGATATGATACTGAAAATCGTTAACAATACTAGCTAATTGATACTAATCGCATCGCAATGCTCAAAATAATAATGGTTAATTTCACGAATAATTCATCATCAGCACTTGACTCAACATTGAGTAAAGATAGAATAGCGTACATGTGTACACCGAAATGTTTTTTGGTGCTTAAGCCCTAGATGGATAATTAATGAAAAAACCACCTATTATTTGGTTAAATGTATTTGTATTTAGCATTACCTTTTTATTCGCTGCAATCGCAGTGCCTTACCGTGCATTTACTCATGGCTTTGATGCGACTGAAATCACCGCAGCTATTATCTGCTTCATATACTGTGGTATGTCAATTACGGCGGGTTATCACCGTCTTTGGTCTCATAGAACTTATCAAGCGCATTGGTCTTTAAGGCTCGTTTACGCTCTAGGTGGTGCATTCGCCTTACAAAATAGTGCTTTGCATTGGTCTTCAGACCATCGTATTCACCACAAGCATGTTGATAAAAATCATGTTGACCCTTATTCGGCAAAAATGGGTTTTTGGCACTCACACATAGGTTGGATGCTAAGAGATCATCAACCTGCTAAATATAATGACTACAACAACGTTCGCGATTTACAAAAAGACGCTATTGTTGTTTGGCAGCATAAACATTATTTATTACTAACCATATTAATGAACTTTGGCGTACCTATTTTATTCGGTTTATGGCACGGCGATATGATCAACAGCCTGCTGTTACTTGGATTTTTACGCTTGGTACTAAGTCATCACACCACGTTCTTTATTAATTCATTGGCACATATCTGGGGCAAGCAAACCTACACAGATAAAAATACGGCACGCGACAACGGTGTTTTAGCTTTCTTCACTTTTGGCGAAGGCTACCATAACTATCACCATATTTTTGAAAACGACTACCGTAATGGTATTCGTTGGTGGCATTTTGACCCGACAAAATGGTTAATTAAAGGTTGCGAACATTTAAAGCTGACCTCGAAGTTACGTGTAACACCTGAAGTTAAAATAGAAAAAGCGCGTTTATCGATGATCTTATTGCGTAGTCAGCAAAAACTAGCAGCTCACCCTGACGCTGAGCAATTATTAGAAAGATTACAGCATGAATACGATGAACTTATCCATAAAATCAACGAGTTCTATGCTGTTCGCAAAGCCTTAATTGCCACTAAACGTGACCAATTAATAGCTGATGTTGAGAACTCAGATGTGATGGCGCAATATCAAGAAATTAAGCGTCGATTAGCCGAACAACAACGTAGCTGGCAAAATATGGTAGAAAAACTCGCATAAAAACAGTTACGTTACATTTAATTCCTGCTAAAATTTTTACCATTGAAGCAGGAATTAAAGGGTTAACCGTTGAGTAAACAAGCAAAAGCCGAAACTAAGAAAGCAAAAAGTGCTAAAAAAAGCTACGATTTTGATGCCATTATAATAGGCACAGGGCCTGGTGGCGAAGGCGCAGCAATGAACTTAGCCAAGCAAGATAAGCGAGTTGCTATTATTGAACGCTATCATCATGTTGGCGGTGGCTGTACTCATTGGGGCACTATTCCATCAAAAGCCTTACGCCAATCCGTTAGTCGGTTAATCGAATACAACTCAAATCCTCTGTTTAATGCTGGGCAAAATGCCAAAGAATTAACCTTTCAAGATATTTTAGGTCACGCATCTGCAGTTATTCGCAAACAAGTAAATTTGCGCAGTGGCTTTTATAATCGTAACCAAGTTGAGCACTATATCGGCGAAGCCTCATTCGTTGATGCTAACACCATTCAAGTTTTACGCGCAGATGGCACAATTGACACCATAACAGCGAAACAAGTTGTTATTGCAACTGGCTCACGCCCATATCAACCTGACGATGTCGACTTTTCTCACCCTAGGGTTTATGACTCCGACAGCATATTGTCATTAGAACATTCTCCACGCCAAATTATTATCTACGGTGCAGGTGTTATTGGTAGTGAATACGCCTGTATTTTTCGCGGTTTAGGGGTCAAGGTAGATTTGATCAATACCCGTGATCGTTTGTTATCATTTTTAGATGATGAAATGTCAGACTCGTTAAGTTATCACCTATGGAACAACGGCGTTGTTATTCGCCACGGTGAGCAGATTGAACGCGTAGAAACCAACGAAGACTGCGTTATTGTACATTTAGAGTCTGGCAAGAAAATGCGCGCAGATTGCTTATTATTTGCCAATGGACGTACCGGTAACACGGCCGACTTAAAACTCGAAAATGCGGGTTTAAAAGCTGATGGACGTGGACAATTAAAAGTAAGCGACTCATATCAAACAGACGTTGAAGGCATTTTTGCCGTAGGTGATGTTATTGGTTACCCAAGTTTGGCTAGTGCTGCATTCGACCAAGGTAGAATTTGTGCAAGTGCCATGCTTGACGGTGAAAGTAAAGCCAAGCTGACTGTTGATATTCCTACCGGTATTTATACCATTCCAGAAATCAGCTCTGTTGGTAAAACTGAACAAGAATTAACAGAAGCTAAAATTCCGTATGAAGTTGGTCGTGCGCAATTTAAACATTTAGCCCGAGCACAAATATCGAATAATTTAGTGGGTTCATTAAAAATTCTTTTTCACCGTGAAACCAAAGAAATTTTAGGCATTCATTGTTTTGGTGAAAATGCGGCTGAAATTATTCATATCGGCCAAGCGATAATGCAACAAACTAATGGTGGCAATACCATTGAATACTTTGTTGAAACAACATTCAACTATCCAACAATGGCTGAAGCTTTCAGGGTAGCGGCATTAAACGGATTAAATCGATTATTTTAAACAAATAAAAAAGTGCAAAGTTATTAATAACTTTGCCCTTTTTACATTGTGTATTTTAAAAATCAGCATGGAAATAAAATGAAATATTGTTTACTGGCAGCCCTGTTTTTTGTTGTTGTACCAACATTCGCAGAAGATAGTTTTAGTATTTATTTAGTTCGCCATGCAGAAAAGCAAGCCGTAAAAGAAGATCCTAAATTAACGCCTTGTGGAAAACGAAGAGCCAAGCAAATTGCTAGTATTCTCGAACATACGAAAATAAAACGCGTTTACAGCACAGCCTACCAACGTACCATGGCGACAGCCGCCCCTTTTGCTAAACAACAAAAGCTAGCAATAAAACAGTATTCTCCCGCAAAACTAACGCAGTTTGCACAGCAATTACTAAATCAAAAAGAAAATGTTTTAGTTGTGGGTCACAGTAACACCACACCACAATTATCGGCATTACTGAGTGATTTAGACGTGCCGAATATTACTGAGAAAGAATACCGCAACATATATCAAGTTCAGGTAAGCAACAGTGGTAAAACGTTAACACTGCTAACTCAACCATTAACTTGTCGTTAGTTTATTGTTATAAACCGCCTTGTGCTACATATCGGCATCATTCACTTTGTTACCAGGGCTGATAAGTTCGATTTCAGAAATAGTAAAAGGTGTACCCCATTGTTGAATGGTCATCACATTTTTAACTTTACCTTTAATACGCACAATAGCACCGTTTTGGGCAAACTCTTTCGCCATATTCATCGGTAATATTTTCTGACCTGAGTCAGTAATAATGCCGTAAAAGCCACCTTCTAAATTTAAAAACTGTACTCGTCCACGTTGCCAGCCGCTTAAATCGTCTTTTAGGTTTTGTTTTACATCTTCCATTTTTTCGCCTTTTAATTTTGGCGTAGCAACGAGTTTAGTTGCTGCTTGCTCTGGAGAACTTTCTTGCTCTTGAGTCATTACTTCTTTTGCTGCTTTATCGGTTTCGTTATCGGTCGAACTACTACCGCAGGCGCTAAGTGATAAAGTGATCAGTAATGTGGATAATAATTTTTTGTTGTTAGTCATACTAGTGTCCATTCAATGTCTGTTTCTGCTTCAAGCATACCTTAATCTACAAGTAATATATAGATTACCGAATACTTACTAAATATAGAAAAATATCAATTACATCAATATCTCAGGTATAAAAAAAGGAGCTTTAAGCTCCTTTTGATTAGTTATTCGCATATAAAACACCAATAACCTTTAGATTTAATACCAACACTACTTATAAGTGATAAGGCTTACTTAAACGATGTACCGACTCAATAAAGTGGCCAGCATGATCTGGGTTAACATCAGGGTGTATACCGTGACCTAAATTAAATACATGCCCAGTACCACCTTCACCAAATCCTGATAGTATTTTTGAAACTTCTTGTTCAATGCGAGGCAACGGTGCATATACTGTCTCTTATACACATCTCCGAGCCC
>OMOM01000424.1_pt1 | contig 23455 bp, 20 predicted proteins | sample 1646501 | NCBI WGS metagenome assembly OMOM01 (sample SAMN05416802, study PRJEB24817) | seawater metagenome | isolation source: Sea water | place: Canada:Atlantic | collected 2013-07
GTCGGCAGCGTCAGATGTGTATAAGAGACAGACATTTAGGTATTATTTGCTCGCTATAGTGATTATCAATTTTATTAGTGATGTATCTATATTCTTACTCTTACTATTACTCTCAGATAGCATTTAACTTGAAGATAATGAGTTAGCTAACAGTCGCATTAGAAAAAAGTTTTTTAATGTTTTCCTCACTATATTTAAGCAGTGAAGATAAAACCTGATGGCTATGTTGACCTAGGTCAGGGGATGCACTGTTATATTGTAAAGGTGTCGCAGAAAGATTAATTGGCGATGCAATTGTATTGATTAATTCGCCTTGTTGATTGGCTACTTGCCTAACCATTGCACGATGTTTAACTTGTGGGTGATCAAAAACTTGCGCTAGGGTATTAACCGGGCCACAAGGTACTGCAACAGACTCAAGTTGCTTAATCCACCAGTTTGTAGAATACGAGGCGAGTTTAGTGGCGAGAATAGGGATCAGCTTTTTACGGTTAATCACACGTTGAGCATTGGTAGCAAACAAAGCATTTTCTGAAAGTTCTAAACAATGAGCCACCTGACAAAATTTAACAAATTGACTGTCATTGCCAATGGCTAGAATAATACTGCCATCTTGAGTCGCAAAGGTTTGGTAGGGCACAATATTTGGGTGTCCATTGCCCAGTCTATCTGGGCTTTTACCTGTAGCTAAATAGTTCATACCTTGATTGGCTAATGTCGCTACTTGCACGTCTAACAGAGCAATATCAATATGCTGACCTTCATTGGTTTGATGACGAGCCATAAGTGCAGCCAAGATAGCGTTGCAACTGTACAAACCTGTCATAACATCAACCAAGGCAACACCGACTTTCATCGGCATTCCATCAGGCTCACCTGTTAAGCTCATCAAGCCACCTTCACCTTGGATCATGGCATCATAACCGGCTTTATGGGCACTTGGACCGCTTTGTCCAAAACCGGTAATAGAGCAATAAACTAAACCAGGATTAAGCGCTTTTACACTTTGATAATCTAAGCCATACTTAGCCAGTCCACCAACTTTATAGTTTTCAATTAATACATCAGCTTGAGCAATCAAGTCTTTTATCACTTGTTGACCTTGTTGCTGAGTTATATCAATAGCAATCGATTGTTTATTGCGATTTACACAGTGAAAATAAGCGGCTTGTGGTGGCTGTTTTTCGTCAGCTTCTTTTATAAAAGGAGGGCCCCAAAATCGCGTGTCATCACCTTTTTGAGGGCGTTCTACTTTAATAACTTCAGCGCCCATATCAGCTAACATTTGTGAAGCCCAAGGCCCCGCTAAAATGCGACTTAAATCGACAACTTTTATGTTCCCCAATGCGCTAGTCATTAGCAAAAAGCCTGATAACCTGTGATAGCACGACCTAAAATTAGGGCGTGAATATCATGTGTACCTTCGTAAGTGTTAACGGCTTCAAGGTTGATCATATGGCGAATTACGCCAAACTCATCACTAATACCGTTACCACCATGCATATCTCGAGCAACGCGAGCAATATCAAGTGATTTGCCACAATTATTACGTTTTAATAATGAAATGAGCTCAACCGGACATTGATCGGCATCCATTAAACGACCCATTTGCAAACACCCTTGTAATCCAAGCGATATTTCAGTTTGCATATCAGCTAGCTTTTTCTGAATTAATTGGTTTGAAGCCAAAGGGCGACCAAATTGGTGGCGATCGACACTGTAAGTTCTTGCCGAATGAAAGCAAAACTCTGCTGCACCTAGTGAGCCCCAAGCAATACCATAACGTGCTTTATTTAAACAACCAAAAGGCCCAGCTAAACCGCTAATTTCAGGAAACATGTTTTCATCAGGCACAAAGACGTTATCCATAACAATTTCGCCTGTTATTGAGGCACGCAATGAAAATTTACCTTCTATTTTAGGGGCAGATAAACCAGCCATACCTTTTTCAAGTACAAAGCCTCGAATTTTACGATCAAGTTTTGCCCAAATGACAAAAACATCGGCAATAGGTGAGTTGGTGATCCACATTTTATTGCCTGTAATACGATATCCGCCGTCGACTTTGGTTGCGTGAGTTGTCATAGAGGCTGGATCACTACCAGAATTAGGCTCAGTTAAACCAAAGCAGCCAACCCATTCACCTGAAGCGAGTTTCGGTAAATACTTCATGCGTTGCTCTTCCGTGCCGTACGCATATATTGGGTGCATAACAAGAGATGATTGCACACTCATTGCACTACGGTAACCACTGTCTACACGCTCTACTTCTCGTGCAATTAAGCCATAACTTACATAATTTATTTCACTGCCACCATACTTAGCAGGAAGAGTAGCCCCTAATAGTCCTAATTGGCCTAACTCAGACATAATTTCACGGTCAAAGTGTTCATGTCTATTAGCTTCAAGTACTCGAGGAAGTAGCTTCTCTTGGCAGTAATCAAATGCCGTATCACGGATCATTCGTTCTTCTTCAGTAAGTTGGCTGTCTATAGACATAGGATCTTGCCAATTAAATGGTGATAATGTTTGTTTCATTTGTTTGCCCTGTAGAGTGTGTTAATGCAATAACCGTTTTAATTTATGGACTTACTCTATCCTTAATTTAAAAATAAATATAATATATAGTTTTTATATTTTCTATAACTTTTATTTATAGTTTTTGTTTGTGATTTTTATTTGATACTGGGGATGATATGAACTTAAAGCGTCTTGAATATTTTTGTCAATTAGCCTTATTAGGGAACTTTACCCGCGCGGCACTTAAAATTGGTATTGCGCAACCCGCATTGACAATAGCTATTCAAAAGTTAGAACATGAAGTTGGACTTAAACTAATTAACCGTGCAGAAAAAAATGCTTTACTCACTGCTGAAGGAGAGGTGCTATACAAGTTAGCTACTGAATTATTAAATCAAGCTAAACAAGTAGAGTTAACTTTAGAAGATTTAAAAAACCTTGAACAGGGCACTATAAGGTTTGGAGTTTCCGCTATGATGGGCTCTTATTATTTTCCAAAAGTTTTAACAGAATTCAAACAAAAGTACCCAAAAATAAAAATTCAATTAATTGATCAAGGCACAGCAGCACTAGAAAAAATGTTACAGAACGGTGAACTTGATTTAGCGTTAATACGGGGTGACTTAGAAAACCCACAACTGCGTTACACTGAGTTAATTAATGAAGAAATTGTAGCGGGTATGTCAAATTTACACCCATTAGCTTTAGAGCAAACCATTTCGCTTGAACAGTTCTGTCAGCAACCTTTGGTATTATTTCATGAAGGCTATTTTTTACGTGAGGTGGTAAGTCAATATGCAAAAGATCATCACTTAGATTTAGATGTTCGCATGGAAACTAATCTCATTGAATTACAAAAATCATTGGTGCGTAATGAAGTGGGTATAACAACTTGTTTATCACGTATTTTACATAACGAACAAAAGATGACATCAGTTCCCTTTGAACCTAACATTGAATTTAAATTGAGTTTAGCTTGGAAAAAGAGTCACTCACTGTCAAATGCCAGTAAAGCTTTTATGAGTTTTTTAAGCTCAACACTTGAACCGCTAACATAGATATTACAGTATTCTAATCGTTAGAATGATACAGGGTGATCTGAGCGTTTGGGGGCGGCTTTAACTAAAACCCAAGTAAAATGGCTTAACCTGGGCTTTAGTTACTAACTATGTAAAGTTAGCTGAACCATGTGAATTTTTGCTTTTTTGTCATTAAGAATAAAGTAATGTCAAAGCTAAAATAAGCTGTTTTTAAAGTAACTTATCAGTTATCAATTAATACTTTTCACGTAACAAGCAATAGGCAATAAACTTACCAGTTACCTGAATTCTCCATACTTAACCAAGGTTCTTTTGGAGCAAGTTTTTCGCCTTTTTGAAGTAGTTCAATTGAAATGTTATCAGGTGATTTAACAAAAGCCATATGGCCACAACGAGGTGGTCTATTAATGGTAATACCCGCAGCCATTAGCTTTTCACATAAAGCATAAATATCGTCAACTTCGAAGGCTAAATGACCAAAGTTTCGACCAACAGTGTACTCTTCTTCTGAGCCCCAATTATGAGTAAGCTCTATTTCAGCAGCACCGGGTTCGGTTGCTAAAAAAATCAAACTAAACTCGCCTTTAGGTACGTCTACTCGTCGAGTTTCGATTAAACCTAAATGCTTTATATAAAAATCTAATGATTTATCTAGGTTTCTAACACGAACCATTGAGTGTAAAAATTTCATCGTTTAATCATCCTTTTAACTTTAAAAAATATTCTATCGTATATCTGCATAAAGATAGCTTTTATGCAATATTAATACGGTGGTTTGCATTAATAGCTGATGTTTAGCTAATTCATTGGGTACACATTTGAGCTTTTATGTCACTTTACATGTCACTTTACATAGCAGTATGCATGGTAGTTTATTAAGCGATAGTAAAACATTTCGAGTCAATTATTAGTCTTCAGTTTTATCTTTGAAATCGCATAAATCTTCAAGAATACAAGAGCCACAGCGGGGTTTTCTTGCTACACACGTATAGCGACCATGAAGTATAAGCCAATGATGTAAGTTAAAGAAAAATTCAGTTTTTCTTGGTGTGTGTTTGACAATGTTTTGCTCTGTTTCTTCAACTGTTTTACCTTTAGCGTAACCGGTGCGGTTAGCGACTCGCTGAATGTGAGTATCAACAGCAATAAAGTATTTACCTTCATTATCTTTTAGCCAACCAAAAGCGGTATTTAATACCACATTGGCAGTTTTTCTACCAACGCCGGGTAAGGCCTCAAGGGCAGCTCTGTTTTCAGGAACTTCACCATTGTGTAAGTCTATTAACATTTGACAGGTTTTAAGCGTATTAACCGCTTTAGTGTTAAATAAGCCAATGGTTTTAATGTACGACTTTAAGCCGTCTAAACCAAGATCGAGTAATGCTTGAGGTGTGTTAGCTATCGGATAAAGTTTATCCGTCGCTTTATTTACACTTACATCCGTGGCTTGAGCTGATAATAAAACCGCGATTAGTAGCTCAAACGGGCTAGAAAAATTTAGCTCAGTTGTTGGATTTGGATTGTTATCCCTTAACCGAGATAACATGTCTATTCGCTTTTCTTTATTCATCGGTTTTATATTTCACTATTTTCAAACTTAACTTAACTTAGATATGTTGGTTTAACTTTCAAACTTAACTTAACTTAACTTAACTTAACTTAGATATGTTGGTTTAACTTTCAAAGTTTACACGCACTCGCTCAATCGCTTGCTCTAATTTTTTAGGCTTAGCTTGGGCTATTTTTTGATCAATGGCGTTTTTACCTGCAATTAAAAAACCCATAGCGATAAAAGCACCAGGGGGTAAAATTGCTAATAAAAATTGACTATCAAGTTGATAAACCACAATTTTTAGCTGCGTTGCCCATTCGCCTAAGAATAGATTAGCACCATCAAATAATGTCCCTTGTCCTAAAACTTCACGAATAGCACCTAACACCATCAATACCGCTAAGAAGCCAAGCCCCATCATTAATCCATCGAAACTGGCTTGCTTAACAGGGTTTTTTGATGCGTATGCTTCGGCACGACCAATAATGGCGCAGTTAGTAACAATAAGGGGTAAAAATATCCCTAACGATTGATATAAATCGTAGGTGTATGCATTCATCAGCAACTGCACACAGGTAACAAATGTGGCGATAATAAGCACGAAAATAGGAATACGAATTTCTTTTGGCACCCAATGCCTTATAGCCGACACGGTTGCGTTAGAACAAATAAGTACAAATAATGTCGCTATACCTAAGCCTAAAGCGTTAACTACCGTTGAGGTTACCGCTAGCAATGGACAAAGGCCGAGCAATTGTACTAAGCCAGGGTTATTTTTCCATAAACCTTGCCACGCTAATTCTTTATATTCCGGATTTATTTTCATGGTTCAACTCCACAATTACTGGCGGTAGTAAAAATGCGATCTTGATTGTTTTGAAAGTAGTCGATTGTTTTTCTGACTGTTTTAACCACTGCTCTGGGGGTAATTGTTGCGCCAGTAAATTGATCGAACATACCACCGTCTTTAATCACAGCCCAGCGACTGTCATTTTCGTCGATTAATTTTTTACCTGAAAATTTCTCTATCCAGTCACTTTTTCTACGTTCTATTTTATCGCCTAAGCCAGGTGTTTCTTTATGTAATAAGGTTCTAACGCCGCTAACACTACCATCGGTATTAATAGCAATTAACAGTTCAATATTGCCACTGTAGCCGTCGGGAGCAACTGTTTTTATTGCTGCTGCAGTAGGAGTATTATTAAGCCTTGCACGATAAATAACATCGATTACTAAGTCTGAATTATTATCTTTTGGCGCTAAAATACAATCACGAAACATTTCATTATCATGATTCGCCGTTTGAATAACTTGATTCAACTGTCGAATTAGCTTTTGTTCAGCTTGCAATTCAATGCGATCGGCAGTGAGTAACTGTACGATAGCGACAGCCGCGGTACACACAATGGCGAATAAGCCTAATATCATAGAGTTTTTACTGATTGCTGGCGTTAAATCAGACATTATTTTTTCACTCCTAAATTATGTCCGTAAGTACGCGGTCGAGTGTATTGGTCGATTAAAGGAGCTGCCATATTACACAGTAAAACTGCAAATGCGATAGCATCAGGATAACCACCAAACTTTCTGATCAAGAATACTAATAAACCGGCAAGCGCGCCAAAAACTAATCTGCCTTTAACACTGGTTGCGCCAGAAACGGGGTCGGTTAGAATGAAAAATGCGCCCAGCATTGTTGCCCCAGTAAACCAGTTAAACATGGTTGATGTGCTGCTGTCGGGGCTGATAATAAAAGCGATAAAACTACAGACGAATAAACTGACTAAGAAGCTAAATGGCGTAGTCCAGTGAATGGCCTTTTTAAAGAGTAAAAATAAGCCACCGAGTAAAAACCCAGCATTTATCCACTCCCAGCCCAGCCCAAAATGCTTACCAATAACGGGGGCATTCATGCTTTCAACTACTGTTAATCCCAGTGTTAAATTTGTTTTTACGGTATCAAGAGGCGTTGCCATGGTAAATCCGTCTATATGGGTACGAATTTGCTCAACTGAGTAACCTTGAGGCGTATAACCAGAGAAAATAATGGCGAAAGTATCATTAAAATTTATATCCATGGCGAGCAATGATAATGGGGGTTGCCATTGTGTCATTTGTACAGGGAAGGAAATTAATAGCATGACATAAGCTGCCATGGCGGGATTAAATGGATTATGTCCCAAGCCACCATAAAGCTGTTTAACCACAACAATTGCAAATATGCTACCTATAATGGTTATCCACCAAGGCGCTAAAGCAGGCAGACTAATACCCAATAATACAGCGGTTAATATGGCACTTCCGTCAAATAGTTGCGTTGATACTTTTTTTTCTCGTAGAGATAAAATGGTAAATTCGGCAACGATTGCTGTCGCTACAGCTAAAGATATATGTATTAAATTACCCCAACCAAAAAAGTACCATTGAGCAAATATACCCGGAATTGTGGCATATATAACCAGCCTCATCAGGGCCGATGTTTCGCTTTGTTGATGATTATGCGGAGAACTTGCTATCCAAAATGCCATGGTGCTAATTTACTCTGAAGTTGATGATTTATCGGATGAAGCGGCCAGTTTTTTTGCTTTCGCTTTAGCGACTGCGGCTGCAACTCGTGCTCTTTTGTTTTCAGCTTCTTGCTTATTGTTACTGTCAGTTTCGCTTAATACTTTTTCTGAAGGTTTGATAGATGCTTGCTGGGACTTAATGGCCATTTTTTTTGCCTTTGCCTTCGCTACTGCAGCTGCAATTTTTGCTTTTCTATCGACATCAGTATTATTTTTTACAAGCGTTTGCTGTTCGCTTTGTTCATTTTTTTCGGCTAAATGTTCGGTGTGTTCTGCTTCATTAGTCGAAGTACTATCTTGTGATAGAGTCGCTTTCGTGGTCGACATTGTACTACTTTGAGGCGTTTTATCCGTGTCTAACTTATGTTCAGATTTCGCTTGCGCCTTTAACTTTGCTTTAGCAATTGCGGCAGCTATTTTAGCGTTTTTATCAGAAGGTTGGCTCAACTCTTCATCGCTGGCGCTCGCTTTTTCTGCTGTGTCTATTTTCAACGATACTGCAGTCGGTTCAGACGCTTCAACTTTTACTTGTGTATTGGTTGATGTATTACTTTGGTCAACAGCGTTGTCTGATAAGACGTCTTTTTGACGTTTTTTTGCTTTAGCTTTAGCAATTGCAGCCGCTATTTTAGCCTTTTTGTCAGAAGGTTGGCTCAACTGTGTATCGGGAGCGCTCGCTTTTTCTGCTGTGTCTATTTTCAATGAGACTGCAGTCGGTTCAGACGCTTCAACTTTTACTTGTGCATTTGTTGATGTATTACTTTGGTCAACAGCGTTGTCTGATAAGGCGTCTTTTTGACGTTTTTTTGCTTTAGCTTTAGCAATTGCTGCAGCAACTTTGGCTTTTTTATCAATAACAACGGGTGTTGGTTGCACTTCGGTAAGTGAACTTGAAGTTTCGTTGTCTTGTAGTGTATCTAGCGAGCTCATTTGATCTTGTTTTTTCTGAGCTAATTTTTTCGCTTTGGCTCTGGCAATAGCGTTCGCAACTTTACTTTTGCTTTCACTCACTTCTTCAGTCGATGTTGCCTCTGATTCAGGCGCTTGTGGAGGCGTAGCATTTAAACTAGCTTGTGCCTTTTTAGCTTTCACTCGTGCTAGTGCATCGGCGACCGCTGATTTTTCTGATTTTGCCGCTGTAGTGCCAGAATTCATTCTAGCTTTACGAGCATCAGCCGCTTTTTTATGTTTTTCGGCTCGAGCAACTTTTTCACGTTCAAGCCTAAGTTTACGAGCTTCAAACCTTACTTTGGCTTTTTCGGCCTTAATGTCGAGTAATTTTTGCTGACGAATTTCTGCTTTAGCAACGCGGTAATAGTGTACTAATGGGATCTGGCTTGGACAAACATAAGCACAAGCGCCGCATTCAATACAATCAAATAAGTTCAGCTTATCTAGTTGTGGTTGATCTTTTGCTTTAGCACTCCATTGTAACTCTTGAGGTAGCAGTTGTGCAGGGCAAACATCAGCACATTGTCCGCAGCGTATACATTCTACTTCTTTACTGCTGGTTGACGAAAAAGGTGAGGCAATTTCAATTTCACTCGGGGCTAATATACAGTTTGTACTTTTTATGATCGGCACTTGGTCGTGAGGTAAGCTAAAGCCCATCATAGGGCCACCCATAATTAAGTGCCGTTTTTCACTGTTTTGATAGCCACATTGGTTGGTTAGAAATCCAACAGGAGTACCAATAAGTGCCCATACATTTTGCGGTTTTTCAAGTGCTTGCCCGCTAACGGTAACAACGCGTTTTATCAGCGGTGTGTCGTTAATAACTGCATCAGCAATAGCAAAACAAGTAGCGACGTTTTGCATTACTATACCTACAGAGCTAGGTAAAACGCCTGAGGGTACTTCTTGACCTGTTAGTATTTGAATTAGCTGTTTTTCGCCACCGCTTGGGTATTTTGTCGGTATAACACAAACTTGGATATGGTCAATGTTAGCCGTGGCCTTTTGCAAGGCATCAATAGCTTTGGGTTTGTTGTCTTCAATACCAATAAGAATATTTTTTGGCGATAACAGATGGTCGATAATTTTAATACCATCTAGAATCGTTGGACTATGTTCTTGGATCAACAAATCATCAGCTGTGATATAAGGTTCACACTCTGCAGCATTGATAATTAAATAGTTAATATTAGCTAAAGTGCTTACTTTGATTTGCGTTGGAAACCCAGCGCCACCCATACCCGCAATACCAGCATTAGCTATTTTTTGTAATATTTTTTCTTTGCTTAATAATTTATAGTCAGGGCAAATTTGACGAGATTGCCAAGTGTCTTCACCATCAGGTGTTAATATAATACAAGTTTCGCTTAACCCTGAAGGATGAGGGATGGCCATTAACTTAATAGCGGTAATAGTGCCACTAGTTGGCGCGTGAACAGATAATGACATTGGGCTATCATTTACACTTAATGTTTGCCCTTTAAGTACCTTGTCGCCAACGTTGACAATTAACTTGCCCGCTTGACCAATATGTTGGCGCAGAGGGATTATTAACTGTTCAGGTATTTGTGCACTGGCAATAGGCTTAGTGCTAGTGAGAAATTTCTGCTCAGGCGGATGAATGCCACCATGAAAATGCCAGAAACTTCCGCGCTTGATACGTTCAATTACCGATTCCACCCAAACCTCTTTTTTAATCTATCTGTACAACAGGAATATTATTTAAATCCCATTGCCAGTTTTGTGTAGTTGTGGCAAGTGGGATCATCTCTATACAATCTACTGGACACGGTGCAACACATAAGTCACAGCCAGTACATTCGTCAGCAATGATAGTATGCATTTGCTTGGTGGTGCCGATAATGGCATCAACTGGGCAGGCTTGAATGCACTTAGTGCAGCCAATGCAATCTTCTTCAATAATAAAGGCAACTTTTGGCGAGTTATCTGCTTCATGATTACCGTCAAGAGGCTGTACTTCTACGCCCATTAAATCAGCTATTTTTTTTATGGTATCTTCACCGCCCGGAGCACATTTATTAATGGCTTCTCCGTTAGCAACAGCTTCTGCATAGGGTTTACAGCCAGGGTAGCCACACTGACCACATTGTGTTTGAGGAAGTAGGGCGTCTAATTGTTCAGCAAGTGGGTCGCCAATAACTTTAAATTGTATCGATGCAAAACCTAGTAATGCACCAAATAAAGCGGCAAGTAAACCGACAACGAGTATTGCAATGAGTGTGGTCATTAAAACTTAACCAAGCCAGTGAAGCCCATAAAGGCTAATGACATTAAACCAGCAGTGATCATGGCGATTGCTGAGCCTTTAAATGGAGTAGGTACGTCGGCATTGGCTAATTTTTCGCGCATGGCTGAAAACATAATTAATACCAATGAAAAACCAACAGCAGCACCAAAGCCATAAATAATAGATTCGAAAAAGTTATGCTGTTCTTGAAAATTCAAGAGTGCAACACCTAACACAGCACAGTTGGTGGTGATAAGTGGTAAAAATATACCTAATAGACGATATAAGTTAGCACTTGTTTTGTGTACGACCATTTCGGTAAATTGCACAACAACCGCAATCACTAAAATAAACGTCATGGTAGTTAAATACTCTAAGCCTAATGGCGCAAGTACATAGCTATTAACGATGTAGCTTAGTAATGAAGCTAATGTCATAACAAATGTTGTAGCAAAAGACATACCGATGGCGGTTTCAGTTTTGGATGACACCCCCATAAAAGGGCATAAGCCTAGAAACTTAACCAAAACAAAGTTATTTACTAATACTGTGCCAACAAGTAGCAAGAGATAATCAGTCATTCGCTCAATATATTACCGTGAAAATTCGCACTATTATCCGTGTTTATCAAGCAATAAACAACATACGAACCGTAAGGATATTCATTTTAATGCCTCGTAAGCTAAATGTATGATAAAAAACTGTATTAAAGTTAATCAATTTTGTAAGCATCAAGCTATTTCTTAAGTGATAAAAAATAAAAAAGCCACTATATATTAGTGGCTTAAAGAAAAATTTATTAATTGTTTATGAAGAAGATATGGTTCTTGGTTTACCAATATAAAAACCCTGACAACCATCAACAAATAGTTTCTCAAGCATAAATTTCTCTTCTTGGCTTTCAACGCTTTCGGCTAATACACTGATACTTAATCTGTGAGCTAAATCTACCATCAAGCGCATAAAGTATTGATTGTTTTTATCTTCGTCGATATCACGTGTATAAGTACTATCCATTTTAATAAAATCAGGCTTTAAATCTCTAAAGAATTTAAATGAAGTTAAACCAATACCAAAACGTTCAACTGTAATTCGTGCTCCGACTCTATGCACCATATCAATAAAGTTTTTGCTGGTTTTTATATTATGTTGCAAACCACTTTCTGTGATTTCAAAGACAAGTTTTGAAGCAATAACCGTATCGCGTAGTAATCTTCTCTCAAGCCAAATAAGAAAGTGACCATCGTTAATTGAACGAGAGCTAACATTAATTCCAAAGAAGTTATCTTGCATATTTCTATTGGCAATTTCTTTTATAGCCGCTTCTATGATCATTTGATCAACCGCTACTATTTTATCCAGCTTTTCAGCCATAGCGAAAAAAGAGGCGGTAGGTAAAACATCCTCATTACTATTTAAGAAACGCGTTAGGATTTCACCGTATACTCGATTGTTTGGACTGCTTGGTTTGATGGGTTGAACCAATAAATTAACTCTTTGATTAGCGATTACACTATCAATTTCTTGACGCCAGTTTTGATTTCCGTAGCTAGCACTACTATTGTCAAGAATACTGGTGTCGGTTTGAGCATACCAAGCGTTAACTTTTTGTGTTTGCGCAACACTAATGCCGGTATCGGCTAGTGCTAATAACTCACCTAGAGGTTTGTCATTATCAAAGTAAACCAAACCGGTATAACCAATAGAGTCTAAATCAGAGGCTTGTTGGTATTTATTAAAACTGTTAGTGAGCTCTGTCGCAAATGCTTCAGCACTCTTTAAACTAATATTAGGGATTAATGTCGCAAAATCTGAACTATTTAATCTAAATACTTGCGCTCCTTTATAGCGACTAACAGCATTTTTCATAATATCCGCAACTTTTCGGATATACGTATCACCTTCATGGTAACCATGTATCTGATTAATGGTTTGTAATTCAGAGCATCGCGTAATAGATAAAACACCGAAATCTGAACGACTATCAGCATTTTCAAAAAACTGTACAAAGCGGTTACGGTTTTCTAATTTAGTTACTGGCTCAATGTAAGCGTCTTTTTCTAGTAAAGCTGTTGCGCTTATTTTATTTGCAATGAGTGCTCTAAGGTCAATTATGCTTTGTTCAACTTGAGGTAATGCAATTCCCTCAGCATTAATCTTACCAACACTATCCTTACCTGAAATAACTTGTTCTAGTTCGCGTTTAACTTGATCATCAATTTTTTGTGCGAATTTACGTGACTTTACAATACTTAAAGGTGTCGTAAAAATAGCGAAGATTAACGAAATGATAAATACCGCTAAAACTGTTGTTTGTAAAAAGCTTAACTCAGTACTGGGGTCTAATTGAAATTGAATGATCAGATTTGAATTTTTTAATTTAACTTGGCTTATAGGGGCTAGGATAAATTCATCTATAAAGGAAGGTTTGCTCTTTTCATTGACAATAACCTCACCCTCTACATTAATAATATTAATGTATTGATAACGATTAAACTTAGCAAGTTGGCTAGCAAGTTGTTCATTACTTCCAAAATTAACTTGTTCGTCCAACGAAAGTAAGATTTGTTGATGTTGACTTTGTTGCTCAGCGGTATGCGATGCTAGCAGAAAAACACCAGCAACTGCTACACAGGCACATAAGCCTAAAGTAATAAAAAAATTTCTTAATAGTAAACGAGAATATGTATACATATAATTCCAAAGTGTCTTTATGTACTTTCAAATAGGGTTGAAAATTATCCGCAGATAACAACTTTTATCATAAATTGTACTAATTTACTAACTATCTGATAATGCCGCAATAATTATTATAGTAATGTTAGGGGAAATAGTAACTATTCTTTTATAACATGTGCGATAAGTTTATAGTCATCACCTAAAAGCGGTGTGAAAATTAGCTTGCTATAAAAACAGCAACTCTATATAATTTGCGCAGCTTTAATATAGCAATATCTCACTGAAAAGATTTTTTATCGAAGTTTGATAACAATCTAAGATATTGTTGTACAGAACCAAGAGTGTTATTGCTTGGTTTACATCGTGGGTTCAGTGAATAAGCCCCGCGTATTGGGGCTTTTTTGTATCTTAACTTTGTGAAAAGGTGCAATAGCAGCAAGGTATATCGCTGGGCTTTAAGCCCTTTTTTTGTTTCTGGACTCTTCCAAATTGGAGAAAAGTGATTGGCTAAATTTGAACACAAATTAACCGCAATGTTACGTCCTGCCGTTGAAGAAACGGGTAAGGAATTATTAGGCGTTGAATTTATCAGTGCCGGCAACCATTCGGTTTTAAGATTATTTATCGACCATGAAAATGGTATCGATGTTGATGACTGCGCTGAAGTAAGTCGTCAAGTAGGGGCTATTCTCGATGTAGAAGACCCAATTAGTAGTGAATATAGTTTAGAAGTTTCATCACCGGGGCTTGATCGCCCACTTTTTGAAAAAGCGCAATTTGAAGCGGTTGTTGGTGAAACGGTCGAAGCTAAAATTTCAATGCCATTAAATGGTCGTCGTAAATTCAAAGGTAAATTAGTTGCCGTTGAAAACGAAAGTTTGATTGTAATGGTTGATAACGAGGAATATGAACTTGTTATCAGTAACATTGACAAGGCTCACCTTGTTTATAACCACACCAAATAATTTATAATAATGAGAAAGGCTAACTAGCATGAGTAAGGAAATATTACTGGTCGTAGATGCTGTTTCTAATGAAAAGGCATTACCACGAGAAAGCATTTTTGAAGCGATGGAAACAGCTTTAGAAACAGCGACAAAAAAGAAATATGAAGGTGACATTTTAGTTCGTGTAAGTATTGACCGTGCAACGGGTGAGTTTGAAACTTTTCGCCGTTGGTTAGTTGTTGATGAAAGCGAAACACCGATGGAAAACCCGTATGCTGAGATGAGTTTAGCAGCGGCGCAATATGATGAACCAGAGTTAAACGTTGGCGATTTTGTTGAAGACCAAATTGAGTCTGTTAAGTTTGACCGTGTAACAACGCAAACAGCAAAACAAGTTATTGTACAAAAAATTCGCGAAGCTGAACGTGGACTTATCGTTGATGCTTACCAAGAGCAAATTGGTGAAATTATCACTGGTGTTGTCAAAAAAGCAAGCCGTGATAGTGTCATTTTAGATTTAGGTAACAACGCTGAAGCGATAATTTATCGTGATGACATGTTACCACGCGAAAGCTTTCGTCCAGGCGATCGTATTCGTGGTTTACTTTATGAAATTAAACCAGAAGCACGCGGCGCACAATTATTTGTAAGTCGTACTAAACCTGAAATGTTGATTGAACTTTTCCGTGTTGAAGTGCCAGAAATTGGTGAAGAAATGCTTGAGATTAAAGGCGCAGCTCGCGATCCTGGTTCTCGTGCAAAAATTTCTGTTAAAAGTAACGACAAACGTATCGACCCAGTTGGCGCGTGTGTTGGTATGCGTGGTTCACGTGTGCAAGCTGTTTCAAGTGAGTTAGGCGGCGAACGTGTTGACATCGTTTTATATGATGACAACCCTGCACAATACGTTATCAATGCAATGGCACCAGCTGAAGTGGCTTCTATCATTGTTGATGAAGACAAAAACACGATGGATATTGCTGTTGAAGAAGGCAATTTAGCCATGGCCATTGGCCGTAGTGGTCAAAACATACGTTTAGCTAGCCAGTTAACAGGCTGGGAACTTAACGTGATGACTGTTGCTGACATGAACGAAAAGCACCAAGCTGAAAACGATAAAGTATTAACACTATTTATTGATAAGTTAGATCTTGATGAAGATTTTGCTTTGATGTTAGTAGAAGAAGGCTTTACTTCGTTAGAAGAAATTGCTTACGTACCTGTTGCTGAAATGCTTGATATTGACGGTATGGATGAAGACATTGTTGAAGAATTGCGCGAACGTGCAAAAGCAGCAATTACTACTCAAGCACTTGCAAGTGAAGAAACACTTGAAGGTGCAGAGCCAGCTGAAGATTTATTAAATCTTGCTGGCTTAGAACGCCATTTAGCGTTTGTATTAGCGAGTCGTGGTATTACAACATTAGAACATCTTGCAGAGCAAGGCGTTGATGAAATATCAGACATTGAAGAATTAGATGAAACCAAAGCGGGCGAGCTAATTATGGCTGCACGAAATATTTGTTGGTTTAACGAAGAATAACTCATCGGGAGAATTATATAGATGGCAAACGTAACAGTAGAACAACTTGCCAAAGAGATCGGTACACCGGTGGATCGCTTAGTTAGCCAATTGGCTGACTCAGGTGTGAGCAAATCGGCGACCGATTCTGTTTCGCAAGAAGAAAAAGAAAACCTACTTGATTATTTGAAAAAGCAACACGGTGATGACTCAACTGCTAACCCAAGCAAAATGACATTAAGCCGTAAGAAAAAATCTACGCTGGTTTTAGGCCACGGTAGCAAAGCTAAATCAGTTCAAGTAGAAGTACGTAAAAAGCGTACCTATGTAAAACGTAGTGACTTAGAAGAACAACAACAAGCTGAAGTTGAAGCGAAAGCTGCAGAAGAAGCACGTGTTCAAGCTGAAATTGATGCAAAAGCGAAAGCTGAAGCTGATGCAAAAGAAGCTGAGAATGCACGTGCAGCTGCAGCCGCAAAAGCAGAAGTACAGGCAGAAGCTAAAGCAGAAGCGAAAGTTGAAGCCGAAGCTAAAGCTAAGCAAGCTGCAATCACTAAAGCAAAAAATATTGAAGATGCGCCTAAAGCCGCGCCAGTAGTTGCAGAAACTGAAGAAGCTAAAAAATTACGTCTACAACAAGAAGCAGAATTAACAGCGAAAGCTGAAGAAGAAGCTAAATTGTCTGCAGAAGTAGCACGTAAACTTGCTGAAGAAAATGAGTCTCGTTGGAAAGAGCAAGAAGCTGAGCGTAAAGCGAAAGAAAAAGAAGTGGTACATTTAACATCTTCTAAATACGCGCAAGAAGCTGAAGATAAAAGTGACTCTGCCGATGAAAGTGGTCGTCGACGTAAGAAGAAAAAGCCAGCTGGCCAAGATAGAAATAATCGTGGCGGGCGTAATGCAAGAGGCAAAGGTAAGTTAAGCTTATCTTCTCCGCAAAGCTTAAAACATGGTTTCACGAAACCAGTAGAAATTAAGCTTAACGAAGTACGCATTGGCGAAACTATTTCAGTTGCTGAACTAGCAAATAAAATGTCTGTTAAAGGCGCTGAAGTTGTTAAAGCTATGTTTAAAATGGGTGCAATGGCAACCATTAACCAAGTGATTGACCAAGAAACAGCGGCATTAGTTGCTGAAGAAATGGGTCGTGAAGTGGTACTTGTAAAAGAAAATGCCCTTGAAGAAGCGGTACTTTCAGATCGTGGCCATACAGGTGAAGCGATTACACGTGCACCGGTTGTAACTATCATGGGTCATGTTGACCACGGTAAAACATCATTACTTGATCACATTCGTGAAGCAAAAGTAGCTGACGGCGAAGCCGGCGGTATTACTCAGCATATTGGTGCATACCATGTAGAAACAGGACACGGAATGATTACATTCCTTGATACTCCTGGTCATGCGGCGTTTACGTCTATGCGTTCACGTGGTGCTAAAGCTACTGATATCGTTATTATTGTTGTTGCAGCAGATGATGGTGTAATGCCGCAAACTGTTGAAGCGATTCAACATGCTAAAGCATCTGATGCGCCGATTATCATCGCAGTTAACAAAATGGATAAAGAAGGTGCTGATCCAGATCGTGTTAAGAGTGAGTTATCACAACACGACGTACTTTCTGAAGAGTGGGGCGGCGACGTTCAATTCTGTCACGTATCAGCTAAAACTGGCTTAGGTATTGACGAATTACTTGATGCAATATTACTTCAATCTGAAGTATTAGAACTGACAGCTGTTGTTGATAAAATGGCTAACGGTGTTGTGGTTGAATCTAAACTTGATAAAGGCCGTGGCCCAGTTGCTACTGTACTTGTTCAAGAAGGTACATTGAACCAAGGTGATATCGTACTTTGTGGTTTAGAATACGGTCGTGTTCGTGCCATGCGTGATGAGAACGGTAAAACTATTCAATCTGCAGGCCCATCTATTCCAGTAGAAATTATTGGTTTAAGTGGTGTGCCAATTGCGGGTGATGAAGCAACCGTTGTTAAAGATGAGAAGAAAGCGCGTGAAGTTGCTTTATTCCGTCAAGGCAAGTTCCGTGATGTTAAACTTGCTCGTCAACAGAAATCTAAACTTGAAAACATGTTTGCTAACATGGCTTCAGGTGAAGTTTCAGAAGTAAACGTTGTACTTAAATCAGATGTTCAAGGTTCACTTGAAGCAATTTCTGATTCATTAACTAAGCTTTCTACTGACGAAGTTAAAGTACGTATTATTGGTAGTGGTGTTGGTGCTATTACTGAAACTGATGCAACACTTGCTGCTGCTTCTAATGCGATTATGGTTGGTTTCAACGTACGTGCTGATGCAACTGCGCGTAAAGTGATTGAAGCTGAGAAAATCGATTTACGTTACTATAGTGTTATCTATGCATTGATTGATGAAGTTAAAGCAGCAATGAGCGGTATGCTTGCTCCTGAGTTTAAACAAGAAATCATTGGTTTAGCACAAGTTCGTGATGTATTTAAGTCTCCTAAGATTGGCGCGATTGCTGGTTGTATGGTTACTGAAGGTATTATCAAACGCTCAGCTCCAATTCGTGTATTACGTGATAACGTCGTTATTTACGAAGGTGAGTTGGAATCGTTACGTCGCTTTAAAGATGACGTACAAGAAGTTCGTAACGCTACTGAATGTGGTATCGGTGTTAAGAACTACAACGATGTTCGCGTTGGTGACCAAATTGAAGTATTTGAAACGGTTGAGATTAAACGCACACTTTAATCGCGTTTAGTTTTCATGGTTTAGTTAAAATGGGGGCTTAGCCTCCATTTTCATTTACAAAATATACCTAATATTCAAATTGAGAACGGCTATATCCGTATTACTTGAACCCGTATTAGGTTGTAGGAATTATTTATGGCAAGAGAATTTGCTCGTACTGATCGAGTTGCACAAGAAATTCAAAAAGAAATCGCGATGATTATTCAACGCGAAGTAAAAGATCCACGTTTAGGCATGGTTACGGTGAATGCAGTAGAAATTACCCGTGATTTAGCTTATGCAAAAATATTTGTTACCTTCTTTACATTAGAAGGACAAAACGTTGATGTTTCAATTGATGTATTAAATGAAGCTTCAAGTTATATTCGTACTTTGTTAGCTAAACGTATTAATGCGCGCATTATGCCTGAGCTTAGATTTATCTATGATAGCTCTATGGTTGAAGGTGTTCGCATGGGTAACTTAGTAGACAAAGCCGTAGCTGAAGACATGAAAAATCACGAAGGTGAAATCGACGAAACACAAAAGCCAGAGAGTGAATAATAATGGCTAAGAAAAGAAAAGGCCGTGCTATTAACGGTGTTTTGTTACTCGATAAACCTTACGATATGTCATCTAACAATGCATTGCAGCGAGTAAAGCACATTTACTTTGCACAAAAAGCAGGGCATACCGGTGCATTAGATCCACTCGCTACCGGCATGTTACCGATATGTTTGGGCGAAGGGACTAAGTTTTCTCAGTTTTTGCTTGATACCGATAAAACTTATCAAGTTACTGCGAAATTAGGTATTCGTACCACAACCAGCGATGCTGATGGTGAAGTGGTAAGCGAAAAACCTGTTGAAGTTACAGCTGAGCAACTCGCCACAGCATTAGCGACATTTCGTGGTACAACGCAACAAATTCCTTCAATGTACTCTGCATTAAAGTATCAAGGGCAACCTTTATATAAATATGCTCGTGAAGGGATAGAAGTACCGAGAGAATCGCGTGATATCACAGTGTTTAGGTTAGATTTATTACGTTTTGAAGGTGATGAAGTCGACTTAGATATTCATGTATCTAAAGGTACTTATATCCGCACCATTATCGATGATTTAGGTGAGCTTTTAGGATGTGGTGCACATGTTGCCAATCTTCGTCGCAGTGCTGTGGGTAATTATCCAACCGATAGAATGGTGACAATGGCAGCATTAGAGGCATTGTTAGCACAAGCAGAAGCTGAAGAAGTAGCTCCGTCGGTTTATTTAGACCCTTTGCTATTACCTATGACCACCGCATGCGATGGTATACCAGCGGTATTTGTTGATGATATGTCAGCAAATTTTTTACGTCATGGTAACCCTGTTCAATGTTCTGGCGGTCCAAGTGATGGCTTAGTACAGGTTTTTATTGGTGATGATGTCGATACCGGTGAGTTTATTGGTGTTGGTGAAATTGACGATGATGGTTTAGTTGCCCCAAAACGAATTACAGTTGTTGGTTAATTTTACGCAGGAGATGGTGTCATCAGTAAAAGTTGCATTTAGAGCAATTACTGATAGAATACGCGCTCTTAGAACGTCTTGCTGATTTAGTGTTCGGCTTGACGCGATTTTTAAAACACTAAAATTAAGGTAAATATTATGTCTTTAAACGCTGCTGAAAAAGCTGCTATCGTTGCAGAATACGCCCAAGCTGAAGGTGATACTGGTTCTCCAGAAGTACAAGTTGCATTGTTAACTGTACAAATCAACCACTTGCAAGGTCACTTTAAACAGCACATCCATGATCATCACTCACGTCGTGGTCTATTACGTATGGTAAGCCAACGTCGTAAATTACTTGATTACTTAAAAGGCAAAAACGTTGAACGTTACACTGCTTTAATCGGTAAATTAGGTCTACGTCGTTAAGACTAGATTTAAACAAAGAATATTCAAAGGAGCCTAATGGCTAATGCCGATCAGTTAAGGTAACGATCGGTTGACCGATCCAAATGATCATGCAAAATCCGTAGTTAGGTAACTAACTACGGATTTTTTTGTGAATATTGAACAGGCACTACAGACAACACTTGAAGAAAGTAACCGATACCATACCTTTGAAAAACTGTCAGAAATCCTTTCCCCTGAAATAATTGAACAAGGCTTTGAAAAGGCTGGTATTGCAACGGTTCGAAAACGCAGGTTACCACTTGAAGCTGTTTTATGGTCGGTCATTGGTATGGCATTATTTAGAAAAGAGTCTGTTTGGAATATTGCCAATAAGCTAGACATCATGCTACCTGGTAAGAATCAGCTTGTTGCCCCCAGTGCAATGGTCCAAGCGAGGCAACGTTTAGGCGATGATTCGGTCAAACAAGTATTCAATAAATCCGCACAAGCAATGTATAAGCAACACGAATTTGAAACCTGGAATGGTTTGAACCTATTGGCCGTTGACGGTGTTGTGTGGCGAACACCTGACACCCCCGAAAATCGCAAAGCATTTTCCTCTGGTAGTAACCAATATGGTGACACGGCCTTTCCACAAATACGTATGGTCTGCCATATGGAGCTGACCAGTCATCAACTACTCAGCAGTGAGTTTGATAACTACAAAACTAATGAAATGAAGTTAGCTGAGCGCTTGATTGAACGTACACCTGATAACTCTCTTACTATGTTTGATAAAGGATATTATTCACTTGGGTTGCTTAATCGTTGGCACCAAACAGGTAGTGAGCGACACTGGCTGATCCCAGCAAGACCAGATTTACAATATGAAATCATCACATCTGTTGGTAAAAATGACTATATCATAAAATTGAAAACAACAAAGCACGCACAAAAGAATTTCCCTGATGTTCCTGACACAATTAGCGCCAGATTGATCAGTAAAACAATCAAGGGTAAAAGCTATCGCATATTAACGTCAATGACAGATAGGTTAAGGTTTCCAGGCAACGAAATTGTTGAATTATACTGCCATCGATGGGAGATAGAACTTGGGTTTAGGGAAATAAAACAAACGATGCTTAATAGTTCATACCACTTGAGAAGCAAGCGTCCGGATATGGTTCGTCAGGAGCTATGGGGCGTACTACTTGCCTATAATTTAATACGAAGAATTATGACGATGGCAGCGAAAGAAACAGGTATATGGCCGAACCAACTGAGCTTCTCTAGCAGTTCGATGGCAGTGATTCAGTATTTCTCATCAATATCGATAATGAGCCCTGGAAATATTCCTATGCATTGGGATCATTTACTCAAAACCCTGCTCTTATTTAAGCTGCCGACGAGACGAGAAGATAGAAAATATCCCCGCTGGGTGAAACCAAAACCATCTAAATATCCTCATAAAAAGAAAAATGCCAGTCAGCTTAACTGACTGGCATTAGCCTAATGGCTCCTTTTTTGTTTTTGGCTTATCGATTTATAAAATTTAGTTATATATTTGTTATCTTAAGAGCAAAGCTACAAACACAGTTGTAAGAGTAAGAGTAAGAGTAAGAGTAAGAGTAAGAGTAAGAGTAAGTGTTGCTTTGCTACGGCACTTTGGTTAGTTTATTTATCTCCAATATTTTTGATAAATAAACTGTTCATTATAAGGCCTACCTAAAGTTGATGATTTTAAAATATAGTTTATACCTTGTGCTCATTGTGGTTGTTTTCCTCGGTGTTTATCTTTATGCGAATATAGCATACGACAAATCAGTAGAAGAGCTGAGTAAACGCTGGGCAACTGAGCCCTCAAAATTCTTAAGTGTTGCAGGGATGAATATTCATTATAGAGACGAAGGCCCTAAGTCTGACAAAGAACCTATTGTTTTGATCCATGGAACTAGTGCGTCATTACATACTTGGGACGGTTGGGTAGAGGTATTAAAAGAGCAGCGACGAGTTATTCGCTTCGATTTACCTGCTTTTGGTTTAACAGGACCCGATCCACAAAATAATTATTCTATTGAACGTTACGCTGAAGTTGTTATTGCCGTATTAGATGCATTAAAGATCGATAAAAGTGTATTAGCGGGCAATTCGTTAGGCGGTTATATTGCTTGGGCAACTGCCGTATTTCATCCTGATAGAGTATCTAAATTAGTTTTAGTCGATGCTAGTGGTTATCCTTATGATCCTGAATCAGTACCATTGGCTTTTAAATTGTCTCAAAACCCGTTAGCAAGTCGCTTATTAAAAAATGTTTTACCTAAATCAATGGTAGAAAAAAGTGTTAAAAATGTTTACGGAAACCCTGACTTGGTAACCGATGAATTAGTAAACCGATACTACGAATTATCTCTGCGAGAAGGAAATCGTAGTGCTTTAAAAGCACGGTTTGAACAAACACTCCCCGGAGCTTTAATGGATAAAATTGGTACCATTAATGTACCGACACTTTTAATCTGGGGTAGAAAAGACAAATTAATACCACTGAAGTTTGGTAAAAGATTTAAGCAAGAAATAGTGAACAGCCAATTGATTGTCTTTGATGATTTAGGCCACGTTCCTCATGAGGAGAATCCTCAAAAAACCGTTCTGGCAGTGTTAAATTTTTTATAGCACGGTTACTTATCAAATACATGTAAAGCGCTTTGTTTTATAGGGTAGTAAGGCTTAACTATCCTATAGATAAGTTTTCTTAAGCGGTTATTAAATCTCGACTTTAAAGTGTTTATTTTTATTATTCTTTAAGAAACGCTAGATAAACTGAAAGATAAACCAATAGC
>OMOM01000428.1_pt1 | contig 23099 bp, 14 predicted proteins | sample 1646501 | NCBI WGS metagenome assembly OMOM01 (sample SAMN05416802, study PRJEB24817) | seawater metagenome | isolation source: Sea water | place: Canada:Atlantic | collected 2013-07
TGGGCTCGGAGATGTGTATAAGAGACAGAAAGTTACTTTATGCTTTAATTTATAATTCAATTAATTTTATAACCACCGTTAGTAGGATGCTCTTTTGCCAAATCGTGTAGAACCAGAATTACCAACAATTAACATCGATCGAGATCAAGTGAAAGTTGCTCGTGACCCTTCAGTAAAAACACAAAAAACTGACAATTCACAGCAAGCTGTTAAACCAAAAAAACCTTCTTCTGTGGCAAAAATATGTTTAATGTTAATGCCCTATGTTGCACTCGCAGGTACAGGTTGGTACTTATATCAACAACAAGTCAATGTTAATAGTGTTGTAGAGTCTAGCTCGCAACGAATACAACAATTAGAAAACCAACTCTCAGCTACAGGCGAAGAGATGGGAGAATCTACCATTGCTTTAAAAGTTAAATTAGAAGCAATTGGCGAAAAAACTGAATTATTACTCTCTGAAATGGATAAACTTTGGGCATCAGCTTGGCGTAAAAATCAAAAAGAAATCAAAGAATTGAATTCACAAAGTATAAAAATGGGGCAACAACAAGATAAAATTTTTGAAACTACTAGCCTTCACAGTAATACCTTAAGTGAATTGAAAGACAAAATTACGGCAACAGAATTTTCGATTAATGCTGTTTCAGAGCAAATGATCGCCGTAAACAGTGTAAAAGCTGAAATTAAAAAGTTATCGTCGGCATTAGACACCTTAGATGCCAATGCCAAGAGTCGTGATAAACAACAAATGTTTACCGCCACAACAGTGAATGAGTTTGATACTAGCTTACAGTTACTTTTAGAGCGTATGGAACGTTTAGAAGCTATTTTAGCCAGTAAATCTTAATCGTCCACCTAGCAAAATAGCAATTCTAGTTTTTAATAGAAAATAAAAAGGCCATCAACTACACAAGCGTTGATGGCCTTTTTGCTTTAACTAACGCAATTCGGTGTTTAATAATTTTTTATTAAAATATTCATTCTGCAAAGTTTAGCTATATTATTCGATATGCTATTTATTTAAAGCTTTTTACAATGTCTTTAATTAATTCAGGGCCCTGATAAATAAAACCAGTATAAACTTGAACTAACTTTGCACCCGCAGCTATTTTTTCTTGAGCATCTTCACCTGAAGCAATACCACCGACACCAATAATCGGTAGTTTATTATCCAATGCTTTGGCAAGTAATTGAATAACTTTAGTGCTTTGATCTTTCACAGGAGCACCACTTAAACCACCCTGCTCATTACCAAAAGGTAAGTGTGATACTTTGTCACGAGCTAACGTGGTATTGGTAGCAATAACACCATCAATATTATTAGCGATTAAACACGCTGCAATAGAGTTTACTTCTTCTTCATTTAAGTCAGGCGCTATTTTCACAGCAACAGGAACATATTTTCCATATTGCTCAGCGAGTGCTGTTTGCTCTAATTTTAATGCGGATAACAACTCATTTAACGCATCACCATATTGTAATGAACGTAAACCGGGTGTGTTTGGCGAAGAAATATTTACCGTTATATAAGTAGCAAAATCATAAACCTTGCGCATGCAATGAATGTAATCATCTTTAGCGTTTTCATCTGGCGTATCTTTATTTTTGCCTATATTGATACCCAAAACACCACGGTATTTGGCTTTTATTACTTGGTCGACAAGATAATCAACACCTTTATTATTAAAGCCCATGCGATTAATAATGGCATTAGCCTCAGGTAGCCTGAAAATACGAGGTTTGTCATTACCAGGTTGTGGTCGTGGTGTAACGGTACCAACTTCAACAAAGCCAAAACCTAGAGCTTCAAACGCTTTAATACATTCGCCATTTTTATCTAGTCCAGCCGCTAACCCTACTGGGTTTGGGAATTTAATGCCCATAACCTCAACAGGCTTATGGGGTATAGTTTGCTTATAAAGCTTATTGAGCGGCGAAGCACCTGTTGCTTTAAAGCCTTTAATCGTTAATTCGTGAATTGCTTCTGGATCGAATTTAAAAAACACTTTACGAATAGCTGAGTAAAACATAATACCTCTTTAATTAAATGTAATAAGAACCGTACGAGAAATCGACCTGATATAAAATTGAAACAAAAAAATCCCCGCTCATGGCGGGGATCTTAACACTTATTTCACTGGGTCGCAGTGTAAACTTAACAACATCAATTCTCGTAAAGCAACCGAGAATTTAGCAAACTCATGTGTTTTACCAATTCTAAAGTCGGCCAAAATATGTTGCCAGCGCTCTAATGGTTGAGCGCTTTCTACAAGCCAGCGTTCAATCATAGTATCTACGTCAGTCTCAGCTTTATGACCACGTAATATTACAGAGGTTAATGAACGTTGTTGCCAATCTAACTCTTCTCTGAAAGACGCTCTTGCAAGTGCTTGCCAATGATTATTCACTGGTTGAGAAGTAATTTGGTCTAAGAACCAATGTAAATCTAATCTTGCACCAAGTTTAAAGTAAAGATCAGTAGCTAGTTCAGTTGATACTTCATCAGATTTTGAAATCTCAGCCAAATCCATCACAGAGAACAATGTACTCAATAGTGAGATTCTAAGTGCTACAGACTCTGGTACACCTGCTTTGACTAAGTCAGTTTCAACACGTTTAATTTGTGCAGCTTCTTTTTCAATCATGAAGCTTGCAATATTGCTAGAGAGCTCAACAAATGTTTCATGATAAAAAGCGATAGACTGCGCAATATTGAGTGACTTATTACGGTGACGCAAGAACCAACGTGTAGCTCGGCGAACCGTTCTACGTAACTGAAACAGCATTTCTGTTTGTATTGAAGTAGAAATTTTATTATCTAAATCACTGATTTGTTTCCAAACATCTGAAAGCTCAAACACTGCACTTGCCATCGTATAACAATTAGCAATTTCTGACGTTGTTGCGCCAGTTTCTTCCTTCATACGATGAACAAAGTTAAAGCCCATATCGTTACCAATATTATTAGCTAATTGTGTAGCTATAATTTCAGCACGTAATGGATGATCTTGCATTTGTGCACTGTAACTTGCTTGCAATTGCTTAGGAAACGCTTCAATCAATAAACTTTGATGATATTCATTGTCCGTTATTTCAGGACAAACCAGCTCTTCTTTAAGTACCATTTTGCTATAAGCAAGTAACACAGATAGTTCAGGGCGAGTTAAGCCTTTACCTAGTGCTAAACGTTCAGCAATTTCTTCATCACTAGGAATAAACTCTAAGGCTCTGTCTAGCTTACCTGAACGGTCTAATTCACTAATAAATTGTGCTTGTTCTTTTAACTGTCCACCACCACGTAATTCAGTGATTGATAATGAGTGAGTTTGACGGTAACAATCGTCAATAACGATATCACCCACTTCGTCAGTCATGTCGTACAGAATTTTATTACGTTGCTTAACGGTTAAATCACCATTTTGCACTAAGCCGTTTAATAAAATTTTAATGTTAACTTCGTTATCTGAACAATCAACACCACCAGCATTATCAACCGCATCAGTATTTATTCGGCCACCTTTAGCACCAAATTCAATACGCCCAAGTTGAGTGAAACCTAAGTTACCGCCCTCACCAACTATTTTAGCTTTAAGATCCGCGCCATTAATACGTAAGGCATCGTTAGCTCTATCACCTACTTCTAAGTGTGTTTCTTTCGAGCCTTTAACATAAGTACCAATGCCGCCATTCCACAACAGATCAACCTGCATTTTTAAGATAGCTTGCATTAATTCAAGCGGAGACATAGTTTGCTTTTGCGTACCCAACATTTTTTTAATTTGAGGGGTCAACTTAATTGATTTTGAATGACGACTGAAAATAGCACCGCCTTCAGAAAGCAAATCTTTATTATAATCATCCCACGTACAACCCGGTAAGTTAAACAAACGCTCGCGTTCAACATACGAACTCGCAGCATCAGGGGTTGGGTCGATGAAAATATGCATATGGTTGAATGCAGCTTGTAAACGAATATGCTTTGATAGCAACATACCATTACCAAATACATCACCGGCCATGTCGCCAATAGCGATACAAGTAAAGTCGGTTGTTTGACAATCTATATCCATTTCACGGAAGTGACGTTTTACTGACTCCCATGCGCCTTTAGCCGTAATACCCATAGCTTTATGGTCGTAACCTACGCTACCACCTGAGGCAAAAGCATCACCCATCCAGAAGTTATATTCTTCAGAAATAGCGTTAGCAACATCAGAGAACGTCGCCGTTCCTTTATCTGCTGCTACTACTAAATATGGGTCGTCTTCATCTAAGCGCACAACATTAACCGGTGGTACTATTTCACCATCGACAATATTATCAGTAATATCTAATAAACCACGTATGAAGGTACGGTAGCACTCTTTACCTGCTTCAAAAATTTCATTTCTGTCACCGTCAGGTAGTTGCTTACAAACAAAGCCACCCTTTGCACCTACAGGTACAATAACGGTATTTTTAACTTGTTGTGCTTTTACAAGACCTAAAACTTCAGTACGGAAATCTTCACGACGGTCTGACCAACGTAAACCACCACGAGCAACCTTACCACCACGTAAATGAACACCTTCAACTTGAGGTGAATATACAAAGATTTCAAATGCTGGCACAGGAAGTGGTACATCAGAAATTTGTGAAGGTAAAATTTTAAATGAAATGTAAGATTTTTCACCAGTTACAGCATGCGGTTGGAAGTAGTTAGTACGAATAGTCGCATTAACCATTTCAACAAAGCGACGTATAATGCGGTCATCATCCAAACTGGCAACACTGTCTAGAGAAGACTCAAGACTCGTGTGTACTTTTTCAATTGCTTTTTCATTTGACTTTTTATTAGGTGTGAATCGTAATTTAAAAAGTTTAATCAATAATTTGGCAATACTTGGATATCTAGCAAAAGTATCTTCAATATAGTTTTGGCTAAAAGTACCACCAATTTGACGTTCATACTTTGCATATGCACGGATAATTGAAACTTCACGGCCACCCAATTCAGCACCTAAAATTAGACGGTTAAAACCATCATCTTCTAATTGACGTGACCATACTCTTGCAAAAGCGTCTTGGAATAAGCTCTGAACAATTTCTAAATTAAATTTACCCTTGCCTGTTAGCAACATAGAAAAATCTAAAATCCAATAAACTTCACCGTTATCTGCTTTTACCGCATAAGGGCTTTCACCAATAACACGTAAACCAAAGTTTTCTAACATTGGCAAAACATCTGATAGATGTATAGGGTCACCTGAATGGAATAACTTTAATTTAACAAAGCGGCTGTTAGCATCTTCTTCTTGTGGCTGATAAAACAGCATTTCAAGTTGATTTTCAGGTGTTAACGCTTCAAACTTTTCAATATCTACAATCGCGGTACCTGGTAGTACTTCATCTTTATAGGCTTGTGGAAAGTTGATATATTTACGGCTTAACGCTTTGCCTTTAGCCTCACCTTTATGCGAATTTAACGCGTCAGCTAAGTTATCATCCCAGCTGCGTGCAGCATGGTTTAAATTCTTTTCAATTTCTTTCACATTAATGTCTGCTTTTGTCGAATTAACTCTAACGATATAGTGCGTACGTGCCTGTGCTGATTCTGAGAAGTACGTGGTAAATTCTACTTCTTCATTACTGCCTAGCGCTTCTTGTAATAGCTTTTGTGTATTAATACGTAGCGCGGTGTTATAGCGCTCACGCGGAACATAAACCATACATGAATAGAAGCGATTAAAAGCATCACGGCGCATAAATAAGCCTGAATAATCACGCTCTTGCATTTGGAATATACCCAGAACGTTTTTCAATAACTCAGCAGGTGAACTTTGTAAAATTTCGTCACGTGGGTAAGTTTCAAGAATATTGATCAACGCTTTGTACGCGTGTGTTCCTTCAGCAAAACCAGAGTCTTTACAAACCCCAGCCACTTTAGATTTAATTAGTGGTAAATGCAGCGCACTATTTGTGTAATAAGCAGAGCCAAATAAACCAACAAAGCGCTCTTCTCCTATAACGTTACCTTTATCATCAAAGCGCTTAATACCAATATAATCTAAGTGTGCAGGACGATGTACGCGTGATTTGGAATTAGTTTTGGTTAAAATTAATAAATTTTTTCCTAAAGCAATTTCTCTAGAAGATTCACTTAGTTCAGAAATAAGACGTTCTTTAGTGCCGTCATATTGGTTCATTAAACCTAAACTAGAGCTAACATCTGCCTCTAATGCCATATCACCTTCTAAAGCTTTGATATGGTATGCACGATAGCCTAGTAAAGTGAAGTTATCGGCTAAAATCCACTCTAAAAAATCGATACTGTCTTTATGTTCTTCAGATGAACAAGGTAACTTAGCTTTTTTAACTTCATCAATTACGGTGCTTAAACGCGCTTTCATTGGTTTCCAATCGCTTACCGTTACGGCAATATCACTCACTACTGAGTGCAACTCTTTGGCGATACTTGAAAGCACTTTTGTGTCATTTTGACGGTCAATCTCGATAAAAAATACCGTTTCAACCGAAGTCGATGTAAACGATTGGTCAACAGAAGAAGAAAGTTTAGTAATATTTTTCTTGTTATCACGAATTATTTTAATTGGTGAATTTAACATTAAATGGGGTGTTAGGTTCAATCGACTTAAAGCAATGCGCACAGAGTCGACTAAAAATGGCATATCTTTAACAATAATTTCGATTATAGTATGGCTAGATTTCCAACCATTTTTTGAAACCTGTGGATTAAAAACTTTAATAACAGGGTTATCATCTTGATGATCGTTTAATGTATTCCAAAGACTTAGCGTGGCACCGTACATGTCACTATCATTTCTATGATCTAAATCTAAGGTTGAAATATTTCTATAAAGCAACTCTGCAAACTGCTTAACAAGAGGTGCTGTTCCCGCTGGAACTTTTTTTTCTATTAACTGTGCTACGTTCGAAAGTATCACTGAAGGTAAACCGTCTACTAACGCCATGCCTTTTTCCTTTTTGGATAAAACGCTTGAAATGATTATTTGATTCTAGTCTTTATAGAATAATAGTCTAGAATCTTGATCTTATTAATAAACTCGGGCGATTGCGAGCACTATTTTAGATGCATTACTTTAAAAATGGCTTATTTATGTGTTTGATATGAAAACATTCAGTTGTTTATTCAGAAGTTATAAATAGAAAATGACCTTTCGGCCATTTTCTTGTTTATTTATGCATAATTATATTATTAATTAATTATAATTTATTTTCGCTCAGGCCAGAGAAATGCTGCTATAGCTGGTAATACCAGTACAGCTGCAATCATATTAACTAAAAACATAAAGGTTAATAGTATGCCCATATCAACTTGGAATTTTAAATCTGAGAAAAACCAAGTCGACACACCAATAGCTAAAGTTACGCCCGTAATTAATACTGCACTACCACGCTCCTTCAATGCGTCAAAATAAGCACTTTGAACGGTTGCACCATTTCGCAGTTTGACACTCATGGTTGAGAGGATATAAATGCCGTAATCAACACCAATACCTACGCCTAATGCAATAACAGGTAATGTTGATACCGTTAAGCCTATATCAAGCGCTGTCATAAGCCACTGCGCTAACGTTGATACAACATAAAGAGGAACAACGACTGCAATGGTAGCTCGTAAGCTTCTAAAGCTTAATAAACATAAAATAATTACCGCGCCATAAACATAAAGCATCATAGGTATTTGAGCTGCTTCTACTGCCTCATTAGTTGCTGCCATTACACCGACAGGGCCTGAAGCCAATTTGAAGACTAAATTATCATTACCTAATTCTTTCGCCACAACTTTAACAGCATCAACGACTCTGTTAATTGTTTCAGCTTTATGATCTTTCAAAAATAAAATAACGGGCATAGCGCTACAATCGCTATTGAGTAGTCCACTTGATGATGGTACTCGTGCGATTGATTGTACTAAGGTTTGTGGGTTACGTGATAAAACGCGCCATTTAGGGTTACCTTCGTTATAACCTGCATTAACGATTTTTGCGATTGAGGCTAAACTAACAGCTGATTGAACACCTGGTACATTCTCCATACGCCATTGGAACCGATCAATAACGCTCATCTGGTCGTAATAAGTACAAGCATCAGCGGTAGTTTCAACGATAATAGACATATAATCGACGCTAATAGCGTACTTATCCGTAATTAAAAAAGTATCTTGGTTATAACGTGACTCTTCATGCAGTGAAGGTGCACCGGCATGTAATTCGCCTATTTTCATATCTTGCGCATTTATATAGCCAACGATATAAAGTACAGCAGTAAACGCTAAAATAAACATAGCAACTTTACGCGTAGCAAATGTAGACATTAAGTGCCAGATACCATCGGTACCTGAAGTGGCTTTTTCTTTTGCTGTATCATTTTTTGTTGGCACTTTCATATAAGAAACTAACAAAGGTAACAATACTAAGTTAGTCAAAATGATCATGGCAACACCTAAAGATGCTGTAATAGCTAACTCACGAATAATACCAATATCAATTGATAATAGGGTCATAAAGCCAACAGTATCAGAAAGTAAAGCAATACCACCGGGCACGAGTAATACTCTGAAACTTAGTTGCGCAGCCTCTTTACTACTTTTGCCCTTGTTAACCATTTTAGAGACCGAGTTAATCATTTGCACACCATGACTAACGCCAATAGCAAAGACTAAAAATGGCACTAAGATTGACATAGGATCTAAACCAAAACCTAATGTCGATAGCATACCGAGCTGCCATACAACCGCGATTAATGAACAAGCAATAGGTAAAATGGTAAGGGAAATTGAACGACAAAACCAAAATACCATCAAGGTTGTGATAGCAATAGCAATGGCAAAAAAGGTCACAACACCTTTAGCTCCTTGAGCTACATCACCCACCATTTTAGTAAAGCCAATAATATGTACTGAAATATTATCTTTTTCGAATTCACCACGAATTTCATTTTCTAATTGTGCAGCAAGCACAATACTATCTAACTTTTCACCCGTATTTGGGTCAATTTCCATCAATGAAGTCTTAACCATTGAACAGCTATAATCATCGGCAACAATACTACCAACAATGCCTGCTTTTTCTATATTGCCTTTTACAATTGCTAAGCCAGCTTCATCAGGTTGAAAGTTAGCAGGTATAACCGGACCACCAGCAAAGCCGTCTTCTACAATTTCAACAAAACGAGTGCTTGGTGAAAATAAAGATTTAACCTGAATTCTGTCAACCCCTGGAATAAAAAACAGTTTGTCATGCACGCCTTTTAAAGCAGTAAAGAATTCAGGGTTAAAAATATCTCCACTGGTATCACAAACTGAGATCAAGACGTTATTAGCACCACCAAAGTTTGCCCTATGTTCTAAATAGGTTTTCATATAGCTGTGATTTAGTGGAATGTGTTTTGTGAAAGCGGCATCAAGTTTAATTTGGCTGGCTTGAAACAACAAAAATATGCTGGTGAGCATAAAAAACACCAACACAGCTAAACGACGACGGAAAAGTGTTGCTTCTACAACATTGATAATAGAATTAAATTTCATGACAATTACTTCATTACGTTAATAGTTTTAATGCCAACATCAGAGACGGCGATAATTTTATTATTAAACCAAACCCCTGCGATAAGAGGTTTACCATCTTTTTGAATATGTTTGGTAAATGTAGAGCCATCATCACGACTTTCTAAAAGCACTCCGTTATTTCCAAGTACGAATATACGATCGTCGTCTGTAAGTACTATAGCACTTAACAGCGCGGTAACCTGGCTATCACTTTCTTGCCAAGGAGTACCATTGCGTAAACTGCGGAATATATGCCCTCGTAAACCCACAACAAGCAAGTTACCTTCCTGTGTACGATTTATGTCATAAAATGAACCTGGATATATTTCGTCGAGTTTTTGCCAATTGACACCAAAGTCATTACTTTTAGCGATTAAACCGATTTCACCGGCAAGATATAAAGTACGGCCATCGGCAACAACGCGATTAAAATGCGGTAAAATACTGCTTTGTTCATCTAAATAAGCTTTCTCATCTTGGAGTTTTAACTCTTGTAGATACGCTTGGTCTTCTGGAAAAAGAAACTCATTATGATATTCAACAACCCAGTGCTCGCCGCCATCATTGGTTCGATAAAATAAACCGTAAGCACCTATGGCTATACCATTTAGATCATCTGTAAATAGTACATCTAACAATGGTTTTTCAACCTGTGGTAAATGTTGTTGCAGCTGCCAAGTCAAACCACCGTCATTGGTTGATAATATTGTCGCATCATGACCAACAGCCCAACCATTATTTTCGTTAGTAAAATAAACGGCAGTTAATGTTACTTGTACCGGCACTTGAGCTTGTTGCCACTGTTCACCGTCGGTGGAAAGAACAATATGACCACGCTCACCCACGGCAACTAATTTTGAATTGTTTACAATAGTAATATCGAGTAAAAGAGATTTGCTCGCTAAAGGAGCACGTATCGCGTCTAGCGTTTGTGCACTGGTAATTGAGATAGTAAGAAAACTGATTAAAAAAACGAGAAGGCGCATCATTAACTATATTAGCTCCATTGATTTGGACTGAGACATTATGTCTAAAAATAATATTTATAGAGGTATTAGCGCGAACAGAGCCCAACGCTTGTAAATTAACCGCTTAATTTAGTTTAGCTAAAATTACGCGGAATGAAAAATAAATAACCATTTGAAAACTTTAAAACAAAAACGGCTAGCACTAGCCAGCCGTTTTATCATTATGATTATTTATCTGCGACCTTCACGGCGCAATGCTGAAGAGGTAAAGTCTACATCTTGTAAGTCAGCTGAAAAGTCGTACATGTTAGCTTCATTATCTAAACCCATCGCGATATAACGACGAGATTGTAGATCATGAAATACTTCTAATGTTGACCATTGTGTCGGTACTTCATAGTAATTAATACCATGTGCAACACCTACGCGATATAACTCGTCTCGGTTATCATAAATATCGGTAACCGCTACTTGCCAGCTATCTTCGTCGATATAAAATACACGTTTTTTATAAGTATGACGTGTATCCGACTTTAAGTTAGCTTCTACTACCCAAACACGATGTTTTTCATATCGAACTAGCTCTGGGTTAATGTGACCAGGCTGAAGGATTTGATCATATTTTAAATCATCACTGTGTAAACGATAATCATTATATGGGATTAATAGCTCTTGCTTACCTTTTAATGTCCAGTTGTAACGATTAGGTGCACCGTTAAACATATCAAAGTCATCAGTTGTTCTTAAACCATCTGACGCTGTACCTGGTGCATCATATGCAACATTAGGCGCACGACGAACACGACGTTGACCCGTGTTATAAGTCCATGCTTGGCGAGGAGTCTTTATTTGATCCATTGTTTCATGAACTAATAAAGCTGTACCTGCTAAACGTGCTGGCTCTGTAACTTTTTGCTTGAACTTAAATAAAATATTAGTTTCTTGAAGCTCTGAAGCTTTAACCCCTTTTACACCATAAGGGATCAATAATTGGTCATCGAACCCCATGTAAGTATAGTCACCTGATGCCGTTGGCGCAGCTTGACCACCTTCGCGTACAATTTTTTCGCCGCGATAGCGTAAAATATGATTCCAAATAGCTTCTAAACCATTTTTTGGTACCGGAAATGGAATACCAATTGCCGCTTCAATTATACCGTTACCACCTTCAACTAATTCAGTTTTAGTCGCATTCTCCAAAGTAGCTTGATAAACGTGTTCAGGGTATGACGCTGAACGACGTGATTTATAAATACTCATTTTATAAGTATCAGGGTAAGTTTCAAATAACTTAACTTGTCCTGGTGTTAATAAGTTTTTATATTCAGCTAAGTTCTTAGCAGTAATAGTATAAAGCGCTTTATCTTCAGCAAACGGATCAACGTGATGATCGCCAACGGTATAGCCTGCAGGTGCAGATGTAATACCACCTGTCCAAGCTGGAATAGAACCGTCTTTATTTGCAGCACGTACCGCACCAAAAGGTGTTAACTCTTTTTCTAATTTAGCCGCATCTTGATCACTAACTTTAGCAGAAGCAGAAGCTGACGCTAATGCTACCGTCACCGCCATTGATACTATCGTTACCTTTTTAAAGGTGTTTTTAAAAATGTTTCTCATGAAAATAGTCCTCATACAACCTTAAATTGAATACTTAATGTTAAAAGATACGTAATCGCGGTCTTCCATTTGATTGGTTGTGCCTACACCACCAAAAAAGCTGTTGTAGCTTAAGTCAGCAGACCAACGGCTTTGGTAATCGAAACCTAAACCTAGTGATACTGACTTTCTATCTTCAACAAACAAAAATAAAGGATCCGGAGTAATACCGTTCACATCATGTGAAAACACAACTTTTGGCGAAACGTTAATGCCTGCAAATACATCGTTATAATCAAGTTTTGCTACAAAGCGGTAACCCCATGCAAATGCACTTGGGAACGGGTTAGTTTCAACACCATCTTGCAAGGCCATTTCAAGACCTTCTTTACCTGCAACACCACCATTTCTAGATGTACCTGGACCATTTAAACGTAAAACGTCTTGATCAGGCATATCTTGAATATCAATAGCACCAACTTCAAGCAATGTTACGAATTGGCTTGCACCAAAACTTGGACCCCAAAGATGAGTTAATGTCATTTGTGCTTGCAATGTATCAGATAAAATATAACCGTTTGCACGCTCTCCACCGGCAAAAACTGGCATTTGTGAAATACCATCTAATTCAGAGCGCCCTAAATTGTTTGCTAACTGTTGTGGCATAGCGGCAAATAATAACTCAACATCATCAATTTGAAGTGGTTCATCTTGACGGAAAGTTACTTCACCAGCGACAGAAGTTGTTCCTATAGCCGTGTTAAAGCTTAAGGCATAAAGTTTAATATCTTCAATATAATCAAGTTCTACACGAGAAAATGCTTTTAAATCAGTATAGTTGTCATAGGTTATTTCAGTTGATGCTAGCATGCCAACATCGTGAGCTAAAGCAGCTGGTGTAAAATCAGCTGTAACTCCAGAAAATACTGGACGACGACTATGATAATTCATGTGGTAAAAGCTAATTTCTGTATCATTTAGCTCAGGTAAATACCAAGAAAGGCGTAGACCATATTGACCACCGTCTTCAGGATCGTTTTCAGCACCCTCTTCACGCAGTGTTAACTTAGTTGGAAAACCACCAACATAAGCTCCACCCGCATCAGAAATAGGTACGTTACCATTTAAAATTTGAGCTCTTAAGCTATTTAAATTAGTAATTAGTGAATCAAGATCCATATCTGGGTTGCTAGCAAAATTTAACTGCACATTATTAAATTGACCACCATCACCAGCAAAATCGTTAGTAGAGAAGTAGCTTCCAGGTGCTGGTAAAACTGTTTTCTCCCAATTATATTGATAAAACATTTCAACGTTAAAGTTTTCTGTAACACCTAAAGATGCCCAAACAGCGCCAAATGGAATAAACGCTTCTTTTAACTCAGCACCAGGTGCTTTAAGACGTGAAATATCAACTGGGTTTAATTCACTAATACCATGAGAAATCAGCGTACTTTCGCCCCAGCTAATGACTTGCTGACCAACACGAACAGAAAATGGCATTTCACCTAAGTTAAAATCGCCATAAACAAAAGCATCTAACATACGTAGATCGCGACATACTTGGTCACGTGCATCATCATCACGGCACGGGTCATTTACCACACCTGAACTAGGGTTAGTCCAAGCTCTTTCACCGTCAACCATTTCAAAATCGTAGAAATACATGGCACGACCAAAGAAACCTATGTTGTCATAACGTATATCTAGATCGTGTGAACCTTTAATAAGTTTAGAGAAACTGTCGCCTGAATTATAATTTAAATTACCATTATCACCATTAGTTGAATAACTACCAGCGCCATCCCAAACTGTTGATGCACTTGGAGTAGTATTTAATATTGGATGATATTGGCTAAAGTCGAAACCGTTATTAACATTGTTAGATTTACCGACGTTATCATTCCAATTTCTGTCTTCTACGCGCCAGCTTGTACCGGCTGAGAAGGTAGAATCAAAACTGATATCAAAGTTACCTAACTGAAAGTTTTTTGCCTGAACATTAGCAGAAGCCAATGTGATTAAGGCGGCGGCTATACTGACAGCCAGTGGCTTTTTGTAGAAGCCTTTACGAAGGTTTTTTTTCATTTCCTATCTCCCCAGATGTAATTCTGCATTTTTATTTTTATATCCACGTACATGGTATGAAACAATAATTACATCATTTAGACCAAGTGGCAAGCGCTAAAACCTTACTTAAAGTCCTTTATATTAAAGACTTGAATCAAGTGATCAGATGAGAACAAAAGGGCGTTTAAAACACTTGTTTTAAACGCCCTTATAATTAAGCTACAATATGCAAATAGTGAACAGAAATAGCCTCCGTCATAGAAGTTGTAACTCGATGCTGTCAAGTTGCGATGGTCTGACCACTGTTTAAAGCAATAACTCTAATCAAGATATTATATCTAAAGACAAAAATTTATTGTTCAATGTTTGTAAACAAAAGTACCCTTTTATACCCATTCCAGTTAAGTGTTTTCGCAAATGCATAGCAGGAAACTCTACTTTAACGCCCTGCTCTGTCATTACTACAATCGACTGAACTCGTCCTTGATAATAAGGTAAATACTCTTGATTCGTTATATTTAAGTAAAAGTAATACTTCATCACGTTTTCCTATAATGCTAACGCCGCATCAAGTTTTTCTTTTAAATCCTTTGAAAGATCAACCTGTTTAGATAATTGCTCAAGTTTAGCCTTTATCATGGTTTGTCGGTGATGATCAAAAGATTTAAATTGAATAAGTGGTGTGATCATACGTGATGCTACTTGTGGATTAATTTCGTTAAGTTTAATTAATTGCTCAATTAAAAATTGATAGCCCCTACCACTAGCACAATGGAAGTAACGCGGATTATTGTTGATAAAGGCACCGATTAAAGAACGCGCTCTATTAGGGTTTTTCAAACTAAAAAGTGGGTGTGAGAGAAGTTGCGGCAGTTTTTCAAATATCGACTCATCATTAACACTACCTTGTATAGAAAACCATTTATCCATTACTAAAGGTGTATCACGCCACTTTTTCTCAAAGTCAGCCATCATTTCATTATAATTTTCATGAGAGTACTTTGCTGCACAATTAAGTGCAGAAAGTGTATCAGTCATATTGTTCGCACTACTATACTGTTGTGTTACTAAGCTTTGCTGATCATTTAAGTTGTTTAAGTAACTTAAACAAATATTTTTTAATGCTCGTTTGCCAATAGACTTGCCATCATTAGCATAATCAGCCTGGATATTTTGCTGATATTGCTTTAAAAACATTGGCGCGAGCTTATTCGCTAATTGAAGCTTCATGCTTTCAATTGCATCAAGTAAAGCGATAGGGTCAACTTCTACAATACTATCAGCTAACTCACTAAAGCTAGGTAACGTTAACTGCTCAGCTTTAAAAGCCGGAGAAATATCAGCATTTAAAATTTCAATAAACGCTGCATATAAACTTTCAGGTAGCGTTAATGTCGGCTGCTGTAGTAACTTCATGATATAGGTAGTTAGCAGCTTTTGTCCTGCATCCCATCGACAAAATTCATCAGTTGCATCTGTCATTATGCATTGTAATGCTTGATCAGATTGTGTGAACTTTGTTTTAACGGGTGCTGAAAAATTAGTTAATAAGGCTAACACAGGCTTTTCGCTGTAGCCTTTAAAGGTCCAGGTTTGCTCTTGTTGAGTTAATTGCAATAATGTTGATTGATTTTTTTGACCATTTAAATCGATTAGTTCAATTCCTACGGGAATATGTAATGCAGGATTATTACCATTAGCTTGGACAAGTGTTAATGAGTATTCAGACAGTTCAGCATCAAAGCTTTCGCTAACACTTATTACCGGTGTACCTGCTTGAGTATACCAATGCTTGAATTGGCTAAGATCAATATTTGATGCATCAGACATGGCATTAATAAAGTCGTCGCAAGTTACTGCCATGCCATCAAAGCGTTCGAAATATAAATCTATGCCTGCTCTAAATTTATCTACACCTAATAAAGTATGTATCATGCGAATAACTTCAGCACCTTTTTCATAAACCGTTAACGTATAAAAATTATTCATTTCTATAACTTTTTCTGGTCTGATAGGATGTGCCATTGGACCGGCATCTTCAGCAAACTGTAGCGAACGTAAAACACGCACATTTTGAATTCTATTTACAGCGGCAGAATGCATATCGGCACTGAATTGTTGATCTCTAAATACCGTTAGCCCTTCTTTAAGGCTCAATTGAAACCAATCTCGGCACGTAACACGATTGCCGGTCCAGTTATGAAAATATTCATGAGCAATAACCGCTTCAACATTAAAATAATCAACATCAGTTGCACTGGTTTCGTCAGCTAATACAAATTTACTATTAAATACGTTTAAGCCTTTATTTTCCATTGCCCCCATATTGAAAAAATCGACCGCTACTATCATGTAGATATCTAAGTCATATTCAAGTCCGAAGGTATCTTCATCCCATTTCATAGAATGCTTTAACGATGCCATTGCATGATGGGCTTTATGAACATTGCCTTTATCTACAAATATCTCTAGGTCTACATTGCGACCAGAACTGGTCATGAAGTTATCTTTTAGAACATCAAAATCACCAGCCACTAAAGCGAATAGATAACAAGGTTTCGGGAATGGGTCATGCCATTGCACAAAATGCTGACCAGAAGCTAATTCTCCTTCTGCTATTTTATTACCGTTAGATAATAAATAAGGAAAATTTTCTTTGTTGGCAATAACTTTTGTGGTGAACGTAGCCATGATATCAGGACGGTCTAAATAATAGCTGATACGCCTAAAGCCCTCGGCCTCACATTGCGTACAATAAGCATCCCCTGATTTGAATAGGCCTTCAAGTGCGGTATTTTCCACAGGGTTAATTTCAGTAATGATTTCTAAGGTAAACTCATCTCGGTCAATAACGATAGATAAGCTATCTTCGTTTACTTGGTAATCTTTACTCGTTAAGGCGATATCATCTATTGAAACCGATAATAGCGTTAGGTGCTCACCATCTAGAATAAGTGGTTGCTTTGTATCTACTTTGCGTGTCATTTTCATTCGATTAGTAACACGGGTTTTATATTCGTCTAATTCAAAGCTTAGCTCGACAGTGGAAATGGAAAAATTAGCTTCGCTGTAATCAGCTAAATATCTTGGGGCAAAATCACTCATGTGCATCCTCAGTAGATTCTAAATGTATATCTGTCAGTAAATAACACAGGTAACAGATATTAAAAAGCCTGTAGTAAACAGGCTTTATGAATATTTATTAAAATTTAAATATATTAAGTTTTTGTCACTAATTTTTTAATTTTAAAGCCCATATAGCCATATGTCACGGCTAAAATAGGGTTAATTAAGTTAAAGAAGCAATAAAATATATAATCATAAGAAGTTAAGGCCATAGCGCCAAACATAAAGGCACCACATGTATTCCAAGGTATTAATGGTGATGTGATCGTTCCAGAGTCTTCTAGAGTTCGACTTAATACAACAGGATGTAAACCGCGCTTTTCATATTCTTCTTTATACATTCTTCCAGGCATAACAATAGCCATATATTGATCAGCAGTGATTAAGTTGGTGCCAATACATGTTGCAACCGTACTGGCAATCAAGCTACCAATTGATTTTGCTTTCGCTAAAATTGACTCAACAAACTTTTTCAGCATGCCTAAGTGCTCTAAAATAGCACCGAAACTTAGTGCAGTAACAACAAGCCAAATAGTATTTAACATACCAGACATGCCGCCACGGCTTAATAGCTGGTCTATTTCTACATTACCGGTTTCAACCACAACGCCGTCGAAGAAAGCAGTCCAAACCACCATAATCGTGGCTTTAGTTGAGTCAATACCTTCAACAGCCATACCTAAAATTAATTCCTGCTGAAAAATCAATGCCCAAATAGCACCAATTACAGCGCCGATAGCAACCGCAGGAAATGCTGGCATTTTCTTATAGGCCATCACTAATAGAATAAGCAAAGGAATTAAATTTAAGGCAGATATGTTGTATGTGTTTTCTAAAGTGCTTGTTAATGACACTATGCTGTCTGTACTACCAACTTCTACTGATGAGTGATTAAAACCTATAATCAGAAAAAGAATCAGCGCAATGGTGATTGAGGGAATAGTTGTCCATAACATGTAACGAATATGTTCGAATAACTCGCTGCCTGCGACTGCTGGTGCTAAGTTAGTTGTTTCTGATAAAGGTGACAGTTTATCACCAAAATAAGCCCCTGATATCACTGCGCCAGCGGTAACTGATGCAGAAAGCTCAAAGCCTCCAGCAATCCCGATGAACGCAACACCGACGGTAGCCGCTGTGGTCCAAGAACTGCCTATACTCATTGCAACAACGCCACATACTAGGCATGTTGCAGCATAAAACCAGCTAGGATCTATAATTTTCAATCCATAATAAACCATGGTCGGTACCGTACCAGATAACAGCCATGTACCAATTAATGAACCAACGGCTAATAAAATTAATACAGCGCCTAACGATATTGATATGCCATGGATAATCGCCTTTTCCATAGCATGCCACTTATGACCATTTTTAAGTCCTATTACGGCTGCAACACCAGTAGCTAATAATAGTGCAATTTGGTTAGGTCCAGATGATGAGCTATCACCAAAGAAGGTAACACCGGCTATTAATAAACAAATGAGCACAATAATTGGAATTAAAGAATCCAACATAGACGGTTGTTGAATTGATTGAGGATCAGACATAGATAAATTTACACCTTATTATCTTTAGTTATTATAGTGGTTAAATTATTAGTATGAGTAAGATGCCGACTGTTGTCATAGAGTGCAAGTTTTTTTTGATAAATCACAGTTAACAAGCCCTTTGTTTACAAGGGATAATAAGAATAATTATGCAAAAATTTCAGGTAAAAATTAGTAACGGCATCATGACAATAAAAAACCACCTTTCGGTGGTTTTTTTAGAAGTTGTAAAAATGCTATTTTTTAACCATTTTATCTAGTGATACTAAATCGAGAGTAATTTTTGCAGTTTCATCTAAAAATGGATCTAACTTCTCTAAATCTTCTGGTAAGTCATCTAAGTCAGTAACTTTTTCTTTACCCATCATGGTTAGTCGTTCATTTGCACGCTTTAATTGTTTAACTTTGCGGCTTTCTTTTTTCTCTTTACGTTCAGCTAAGTTTAATGAAATAGTTTTATCATCTTTTTCTGCTTTATATTCTGCAATATCGGAAAGCAAATAATTAAACTCTTTATTTTGTGCAACACGCGAGTTATGTAATGAAGTTAAATAAGTGACATCTTGGCTAATATCTTTCAGTTTATTATAACGCGCTTGTGGAATTTGGTCCCAAGGCAAAGCGTTTTCTTCTTTACTCTCACCCCAGTCAGCCGGGTCTATCGCCGATGGAAATTCAATATCAGGTAAAACACCACGATGTTGAGTACTACCACCATTAATGCGATAAAATTTAGCAATAGTAAATTGAATACTACCAAAAGGGTTTTCGTATAGGTCATAAACACGGCCTAAACCACGATGTTGTTGAACAGTACCTTTACCGAAAGTATGTTCACCTACTACTAAGCCCCTGCCATAATCCTGTATGGCTGCGGAAAATATTTCAGACGCTGAAGCACTGTATCGATCAACCATAACGGTTAACGGGCCTTCATAAAAACTAATACCATCTTTGTCGCTATTAACTTGCACGCGGTTAGCACCATCACGTACTTGTACTACGGGGCCTTTATCAATAAATAACCCAGTAAGTAAGGTCGCTTCAGTTAATGAACCACCGCCATTACCACGTAGATCAACAATAATTCCTGATACATTTTCGTCTTTAAGTTTCGCTATTTCTAACTTAACATCACGAGAAAGATTGTTATAAAAACTAGGTATCGTAATAACACCTAATTTTTTCGCATTTTCATCAGCTTCATTTTCATAATAGACTTCTGATTTAGCTGCACGGTCTTCAAGTTTAATTGTGTCTCTGATAATTGAAACGACTTTAATGCTGCTATCGTCTTCAGATTCTTCACCTAATACTTGTAACCTAACTTTAGTGCCTTTTGGGCCTTTAATCAGTTCTACAACATCATCTAAACGCCAGCCAATAACATCAACAAATTCTTTGTCATCTTGAGAAACACCGACAATACGATCTTTAGGGTTTAATTCTTTAGATTTATCAGCAGGGCCGCCAGCAACAACACTTTGAATAACGGTATAATCTTCTTCTGCACGTAAAACAGCGCCAATACCTTCCAAAGATAAATTCATTTCCATTTGAAAGCGTTCAGCGTTTCGCGGAGATAAATATGATGTATGAGGTTCAACAACACGTGCAAAGCTATTCATGACTACTTGGAATACGTCTTCACTTTCACTTTGCTTTAAACGTTTAATAGCATAGCGATAGCGTTTACCGAGTACTTCTTGAATTTTTTCCCACTCTTTACCTGCCAGCGTTAAATTAAGTGCATCATATTTTACTTTTTTGCGCCATAGCTCATTAAGTTCAGCAGTAGAGGTAGGCCACTCGGCATCTTCACGGTCAAAGTTGTAATACTCATCAAGTTCAAAGTTAAAGGGCTTATCGTTCTCTAATAAGCTAATTGCGTACTCATAACGCTCAAGTCTACGTTGTAAGTTAAGGTTATAAATTTCATAGGCAATATCGAGTTTACCACGAGATATTACGGTATCAAATTCATCGCGATATTGCTCAAAACCTTTAACATCCGAGCCCAGAAATACGTTACGAGCATAATCTAGTTGCTTGATATAACGGTCAAAAATTTGTTCAGACAGTAAGTTATCTACTTTAATTTGTTTGTAGTGTGCACGCGTAAATTGCGCCGTTATTCGCTTAGTAGATGTAGCGTGTTGGCTTTCTGGCGCTAATACCGGTAAAACTAAATTGTCTTCTTTGGTGTCAGCAAATATTGATATGCTGACAAATGACAATGATACCGCAACAGCTAAACGACAAAACTTATGCATTCACTTACTCCAAATTTATTCTGTAAAAATATTTTTAACTTGTGTTTTAACAACCATACCTGAGTTTAATTGTACGCTAACATCTTTACCTGAAACTTCTGTTATCACAGCGTCCATTGAAGATTGACCCAATTGCACTTTAATATTTTTGCCAACCACAACATTACTTGTTTCAACAGGTTTAAGTTTAACGGCGGGTTTTGTAACAGCACGTTTAGTTGACTTGACCGTATTGAACTTTTCTTTGCGACTATTATCAGTAGAGTCTTTAGGAGCTGGTTTAGTTCCCTTAGCAGCATTACCTTTATAAGGTTTTTTCCCTGCTTTGTCTTTTGATTTTTTGTTACCAAATTTTTCTTGGCTTTCGGCAAGTGTTTTACTCGCGTAGTCAGCTTGTTCTTGATCGATTTTAGCATCGTCATTACCGTCGATATCAACACGATACACATCAAGTTTAATCGCTTTTAGATAGCGCCAACTACTTGTGTAATGTCTTAATGCTTGACGTAAACGTGTTTTGCTAACAGTTTCATCATCCGTTAACTTTTCTGCTAAGTCCTGAAATATACCAATTTTTAATGGTTTTGCAGCACCTTCAATAGAAAAACAAGCCGGAAATTTCTCTGCTAAATAAGCAATAATTTCTTTCGTGCTAATACGTTTAACTTCTGCTTCAGCATTTGACGTTGTTTCAACTACTTCGTCTGTTGCTACTTTTACTTCACTTTCTGTTTTAGTTTCCATAAATACAACTTTTAAAAATTTTCATTCTGATCTGCAAGATATTGTTCACGATTTTCCAACAAATGTCGGCACCAATCATAAATATCTTCACTTTCGATTTCAGCTAAGGCTTCTTGCCCTATCCACGTATCCCACACCAAAGCAAGTAACTGCTCTAAAATCTCTGGTGCAATATCTTCTTCTGCCAAATCATAAACGGTATGATAAATCTCGTTAATACGTTCAGCAACTTCTTCTTCTTGACCATCCCAATCACCAACTACGGCTTCTGATACGAGATAGTCATGAATAACAATAAATTCTTTCATTAGTTTAACACGCCATGAGAGATCATAACATTTTCAAATAAACTAATTATTTTTTCTAATCCTACTTGGTCGTCAGCATCAAAGCGATTAAAAGCTACGCTGTCTATATCAAGTACTGCGATAACCTTGTTGTTCATGGTTAAAGGTAATACTATTTCAGAGTTAGTGCTAGCATCACAAGCAATGTGACCATCAAATTCATGCACATCGGCAATACGCTGTACTTTATTCTCACTTACAGCGGTACCACAAACACCACGTCCAACGGGGATGCGAATACAAGCAACTTTGCCCTGAAATGGACCTAATACAAGCTCATCATTTACCATTCGGTAAAAGCCTACCCAGTTAACGTCTGATAGTTGCTCAAATAATAAGGCGCTTACGTTTGCCATATTGGCAATAACATCAGCTTCGTCACTTATCAATGCTTCAACTTGGGTATATAAGTCACGATAAAAAGTATTTTTAGTCATTAATAATCATGCCTAGAATAAAAGCGCATAACATACCCTGATAGCGCATTAAATTAAAGCGCTATCAGCAGGATTTAGCAATTATATGTAAAATTATGGCACTTTAATGCGAAATATTAACCCTACTAGCTATTTTTAATTAAATATTGGCTTAAACATTTATAGTTTTGAAAATTAAGCCCGTTGCTTCCTATGTACATTTTGCTAGACATCTAAAAACTATTTATTTACCGGGCACCTTAGCAAAACTTGGAATATTTACAATATCACTGAGCCAAGGCACTGAAGCACTAAACCACATCTGAGTTTTTGGTACTAATTGATTACGTTGATCGATACAACCCGCTCGAATGCCATATACCCCTGTCTCTTATACACATCTCCGAGCCCACGAGACCGTACTAGATCTCG
>OMOM01000435.1_pt1 | contig 22661 bp, 20 predicted proteins | sample 1646501 | NCBI WGS metagenome assembly OMOM01 (sample SAMN05416802, study PRJEB24817) | seawater metagenome | isolation source: Sea water | place: Canada:Atlantic | collected 2013-07
TTCGTCGGCAGCGTCAGATGTGTATAAGAGACAGGATTAGTAATAAGGAGAATTAATGATGTCAACGGAAATGACAAAACTACGTGCGTTTGTTTTAACGCCAAAAGTTAAAAATACAGAGCGGTCACATTTAACGCTATTTAAACGCTTTACCGGTTTGATCGAAGCATGCGGTATCGATATTGAGATAGGAAACACTCCCCCTGAAAAATCTCTGTTGTTATCATATCAATTTCTGTTGATCGATTTATTTGATTATCAAACAGGAAATGGTCTGCCCAGTAATATTTCAGCGCTAGCAGCCAATAACACCACAATTCTCTTCAACGCCACTAATGGCATTACCTGTGAGGTAACTGCCCTATTGTCACATGTCAAAGGCATATTTTATCAAAATGACCGACCAGACATCATGTTAAAAGGTCTGGATTCTATTATCAAAGAAGAATCTTGGTTTAAACGTTCGACGATGAACAAAGCCATTCACGATCTACTTATATGCAGTAAAACTCGGCAAACTAAACCTGTTGATGCAAAACCTGAAAGCCTTTTCCCGAGCTTAACCAAGCGCGAAAGAACCATCATAAATCTCGTATCTAGAGGCGCTCAAAATAGAGAAATAGCCGACCAACTCCACATCAGCCCTAATACGGTAAAAACTCACCTCTACAGTATTTTTCGAAAAACTAGCTCTCGAAATCGTATTGAGCTTATTAGCCGGACACAAAATTATGGCACTACGAATTGATAAAGTAATATTTTAAAAAATATAATGAATAAAAAAATCAGTGATAAACACTGATTTTTTTAGTTTTTTAAACACTTACCTCAATTATGCATCGGCGCGCCAGACCTTACGCTCTATACCTTTAATCACTAACTCGGTAATTGCTTTCTCAATGGCTTGTTGCACACAAACATGCATCGGCTCATTATCACTAAAACCGCCTTCGGCTTCAGCTAAGCGTTTAAAGCTAACGTAACGGAAAAAACCAGCTCGTACCTCCTGGCTCAACACCTTTTTATTAGTTGATACTGATACCAACACTTGTCCAGTGCGCACATCAACCGCTCGCATATAAACTGTAATTTGATCTTCACGATAAAGCTCTGAAGCACCAATACCAAAATACTCTGCGCCAAAGCCGCCTGTTCGGGTATTAGAGTCGTAACTGATAATGCCACCTTCAAGTAATATTTTTGCAGTAGTTAAAGGCGGTAATTCAATATTTTCAGTGGCTTTATTTACTTGATTAGCTGCCCGAGTAATTTTTCGCTCTGTTAATACATTTTGCAAACCTTCTCGCTCGACAGGTAAAAACCAATCCGAATCACTTAAAGCTTGCATCAAAATGGATGTTGCTCCTTGTGTGACAGCAGTAGAAAATGAGCTTACATTCGCTTGCGGTTTATATTGCCCGGTTTGGTCCCGATAAGCATATACCGAAACCGGTATGGCGCCTTTGGGCTTAGGCAGTGCTTTGAGCTCTTTAAAACTTTCCAAAGGCATAACTTTTGTTGCTAAAGACTGCTCTGGTGGAAATAGTTTACTTGCGTGATCTAATGCGCTGCAAGCCGACAAAAGACTCACGAGGCTTAAAATTATAATTTTTCTCATGAATTTATCCAAACTTCGGTATTTCAATGATAGTGATTTTGTTACTCAATAAATCGGTAATTTGTATCGTGATGGTATCGCTGTTAGCAGACACAATATCTATTTGATAATCTCCACTGATAAAAGTCGCATCTTCTCCGATATTTATATTTTGCTCTTCACCTAAGACTGTATCTTTATATTTACTGACAATATCACTGAGTGTCGCACGCTCTAGCGCGTCTGATACTTTTTCTTCAAAGCTTTTTTCACTCAACTCTGCTTTATGCTTATTTTGCCCTTGCGCTTTGCTTAATAAGAAGCTGCCGTTCATCGCACTACCACCAAAGCTAGGATTAATTGGTGCATAAACTAACTCGGTACTCTGTGCAGAATTGGTTATGCTCATGCAAACTGCACACGCTAAAATTAATTTCTTCATTACTAATATCCTTATGATTACCAGCCACTTTCAGCCATATCAACACTATCTTGGCTATATTGTGTCTTCGCCATGGCATCAATCAAAATAAATACGGCTTGTTCTACTTTTTCTTTTACGGGAGATTGTCTACGCCCAAAATGAGTAACATAAATAAGTCGGCCATTAAGTAAAATACTAAGCTTAGTGCCTGCTCTCGGTACAATCTGCTCAATAAGCTGAACGTTTATACCTTGCGTATTTGGTATGTCACGCCATAACTGACTAAATTGAAAATAAAAATCATGGCCCAAGCGACTTTTAGTGCTATCAAGTAATAAACCACCAATTTCAACTTCGCTAGCAGCATGACATATAGGAGTGAATAACAAGCACAGTGTTACTAACCATGCTGATATATTTTTAGACATATTATTATAGATAAAAAGGGGCCTTAAGCCCCTTGTTAACTTATATTCAATGAACAATTATTGCTGCACAATTACTGCGCTATTCCAATCACCCATTTGCGTGACAGAAACCGAACCTGAGTCGCTAATAAATGACCCTTCAACAATATTACCATTACCAACTTGGCTGATGTTAAAGGCAATATTAACACCACCAATTAGCATCGAACTACCGTCAGCACCCGTGATAAGGTTATCTTCACCGTCTTGCATGATATCTATTTGATGGTTACTACCTTCAACAAGAATATCTAACGAGTTCACATCACCTGTTTGTGCGATATCAATGATATTAGCATTACTATCAAGGATAGTACTTAATGTTACGACCGCGTCATTAGCGAAGCCATTTTGCACAACATCAATATCGTTATCACTAGTGGTCAACGAATTGTCATCAGCTGAAGCTTCTAAAACTAGCACGTTTTCAGAACCTGACTGAGTAACGTTAATATCATTATCGTTACCGTTAAAGTTCACTATATGGCTTTCGTTTAAGTCACCTACTTGCAAAGAACTATATTCGTTATTAAGACCTAAAGTTCCCATGTAGCTGATATTGCCATCACCTGATTGAGTGAAGTTAAATTCATTGTCGTCACCAATAACCTCAAATGTTGCTAGGTTATCTGCACCGTTTTGTGCAACGTCAACTGAGTTATCATTGCCGGTAAATAAGTTAGATACTGCGTTATTTCTATCACCTTCTTGATCAATAGAAATGTCATTAGCGTCACCTTCAATTGCAGCAATAGTAACGATATTTCGGTCACCTTCTTGTTCAATATCAAGCTCATTGTCGCTACCGGTAATAGCATCAATTGTTGCAACGTTCCAGTAACCATCTTGTACTGACTCTACATCGTTACTGTCACCAGTAATGCTATTGAAATAAGTTTCGTTCCAAGTACCGTCTTGTACAAACTCAACATTATTATTTGAACCGGTTAATTCACCGTTAATAGCCCAATGACCGCCATCACCTTGATCAACGATGATCTCATTACCATCACCGACAACTTCATTAATCGCTCGACTACCGATACCTAAGTAACCAGCACCTATCTGAGATACATCAACAATATTTTCGTTACCAGTAACATTGTTTGATGTCTCATTAATTTCGCCGTCTTGTAAAACAGACAATAAATTGCTGTTACCGGTATAAGTACCAATGGCTATATTTTCAGACCCTACTTGCTCGATTTCAACAATATTGCCTTCGCCAACAACAGTAAAATCGGTACCGTTTACATCTCCATCTTGAAGAATATAGGTTTCATTTCCTTCACCGGTACCCGATCTAGAGTCTTGTGATAAAACAATCACATTACCTTGCGCATTAACTATTATGTCTGATTGGATTGTAACGGCTTCGGTTTCTTGCTTGGTTTCTTCACCCGCAAAAGCTGTTTGATTTAAGCCTAAGGCCATAAGTACAGCGCAAGTGATCATTGATTTATTAAGTTTCACGATATATCCCAATGTTTATTTTATGTAAGAAAAAAAATAACTTACAAAGTTTATTAATGGATAAGTAGACGATGTCTTACCTTCCGTGGAGTTTTCGTATTCCCATAGTGCTTAATAATAATAACGAACCGTATTATTAGAAAAACAAGTCGTAACCTTAAAATAATGTTGTAGTGAGCTTTAAAAGATTGACCTTAACGGCTGTTATCTTATATCGCTCGTCTTAACTGTTTTATATCAGGGGTATGCCGGCTTAATATAGATAGTTAACACATATAACAATATATAATTAAATAGCACCCCACCTGCTTATTTCGATGATTTAACAGTCAAAAATAAGTGTTTTACTGTGGTTTTGCTTCATAACCACAACAACTCAAATATAAACTCATTAAGCTTTAATACGTTGCATTGAAAACTTTACATTACTTTATCAAAAATAAAAATAACCCTATTTTACCATTCAAGATAAAACATTAAAAACAAGAACTTAAAGATAACAAAACATAAAAACAAAAATAACATTAGAAAATCAAACCTATACTAGTAAAAAAGTACTAGCTGGTATTTTCTAATAAAAAAGTAGTAATAAAACCAAAAATACCTCTAGTTAGTAATGAAAAAGTCGTGTTTGTCTCGTTTTTATAGGCATAAGTGTATTTTTATGATTAAAGTAATAAGGTTGCGTAATCCCATAGACGTAGAAAATTAAAATAATAAAGAACGGTATATAGACCAATAATGACCGTTGACCTAAAAATATTAAAGAACTCAACATACCAAATAAAAATGGAGCAAAACATGAAAGCAAAATTATCAGTCTTAACATTAGCGTTATTGCCAGTGTTAGCGAATGCATCTGTAGAGCTAAATCCTAAACAGAGCATTACTTATAAATCGGACTCTATTATTGTTGTTTACAAAGATGATGCCTCTAAGTTTGATCGTCGTACAGCACGTAATACAGTCAGCGCTAAAATTTCAGATCTAAACAGTGACGAAGTTGATGACAGATATAACAATTTAGCGAAAGGTCGTTTAGCTAAGTTCAAACTTGATGGTATTTCAGTAAAAAATGCCCTTGAAAAAATACGTAAAAACCCTGCGGTTTTATATGCTGAACCAGATTACATTGTTAGTGCCGCTGGTATTCCTGATGACGCTCGTTTTGATGAGCTTTGGGGCATGCATAATACGGGACAAACAGGCGGTGTAGATGACGCTGATATTGATGCGCCTGAAGCTTGGGATATTTCTACCGGTAGCCGCAATGTAGTTGTTGGTGTTATTGATACTGGCGTAGATTATAGCCATCCAGACTTAGCAGCGAACATGTGGGCAAACCCTGGCGAAATTGCAGGAGATGGCATCGATAATGATGGCAATGGCTTTATTGATGATATTCATGGAATTAACGCTATTACTAATAGTGGTGACCCTATGGATGACAATGGCCATGGTACTCATGTGTCGGGCACAATTGGCGCAACAGGTAATGACGGTATAGGCGTTGTAGGTGTTAACCACAATGTATCTATTATTGGTTGTAAGTTCCTAGATTCTGCTGGTAGTGGTGCAAGCTCTGACGCTTTAACATGTATCGATTATTTTGTTGATTTAAAAAATAACCATAACGTTGACATCCGTACCTTAAACAACAGTTGGGGTGGTGGTGGTTTTAGCCAAGCATTATACGACGCAATTACGGCAACCTCTGATGCTAATATATTATTTGTCGCAGCGGCAGGTAATAGTGGCTCTGATAATGATGCAAGCCCTAGTTATCCGGCAAGTTATGATCACGACAGCATTCTTGCAGTAGCAGGAACGAATCATACTGATGCTATGTACACATCATCACAATACGGTTTAACCTCAGTAGATATTGCCGCTCCTGCGCGTAATGTACTATCAACTGTGCCTGGTGGCGGCTATTCTTCTTTTACTGGTACATCAATGGCTACACCACATGTAGCAGGTGCTGCGGCATTAGTATTATCAGTTAACCCAGAGTTATCTACGGTAGAATTGAAAGAGTTATTAATGAATTCTGGTGACGCTAACCCGGCTACAGAAGGTAAAACTGTTTCGGGCAAGCGTTTGAATATCTATAACGCTTTACTTGACGCAGATCCAACGCCAGGATTTACGCTAAAAGCGACACCAAACTCTAGTACAATTGAAGCTGGCGAAACGGCAATCTATAGTTTTGACATTGGCTCAGTTGCTGAGTGGGACGGCGAAGTAAACTTAACATTAGTCGGTTCACTTGCGGGTGCAACATTATCAACTGATACCGCGGCACCAGGCGCAACATTTGAGCTGATGGTACCAACGACGGGCGAAACCCAATGGGGTGAGTACGACTTTACGGTAACAGCGACAAGCGATGAATTAGTCAAAACCGCTAGTGTTAGCTTAATGGTTAACCCTGAAGGTTTGAATGAATTCACTTACACAAATGAAGAAGTTATTAACATTCCAGATAACGATGCTACTGGCATCACTTCAGTAATTAACGTTGCTGATGACCTTACCGTTTTTGCATCTGACATTTATGTGAACATTTCGCACACTTGGATTGGTGACTTAACCGTTATGTTAACTTCACCTGCTGGTACTTCTGCTACATTACACAATGCGACTGGTGGCAATGCTGTAGATATCGATCAAACCTTTAGTTCATCAGCATTTAACGGCGAAGTAGCTACCGGCGACTGGACTTTAAGTGTTGCAGATAATGCTGGAAGTGATACAGGTTCATTAAACAACTGGGCAATTACTATTACAGGTATTGGTGAAGTACTTCCTAGTGCTCCAGAAGTGAGTTTTGCTTATGAAGCTGAAGGTCTAACAGCTACCTTTACTGATAGCAGTACAGATAGAAATGACGATATGGTTAGTTGGAGCTGGAGTTTTGGTGACGGCGCAGTATCAAGCGAGCAAAATCCTATTCATACTTTTGCGGAAACAGGTAACTATGACGTTATGCTTACCGTAACAGATGCTGAAGGCTTAAGCAGCAGTGAATCTGTTATGGTTACTGTTTCATCGACGAGTATTGAAGCTACGGTCAAACGAGCATATAAATCTCGTTTAGGTCGTTTGCGTGTAGATATTACATGGGAAGGTACTTCCGCTGAAATGGTAGATATTTTCCGTAATGGTATTAAAATTGACACTGTTGAAAATGACGGAATTTACCGTGACCGCGAACGCCGCACAACGGATAGTCAGTTCATCTACCAAATATGTGATGCATCAACAGCTTGTTCAAATGAAGTAACCGTAAACTTTTAGCCATTATATTTTAATGTGTAATAAGGACTGCTAAGTAAATTAGCAGTCCTTTTTTTTTCCGAGTAAAACTTCTATTCTTTCAACACTATCAATAAAAGACACTGTAAAATACAAACAAGTACTATCTGCACTTATGCTTCACTAAAGCGTTTTACAATGCCATATGGCACTCATTGACGATATAAAAAAGAGCCAATGCCAGCGTTCACTATCGCCGCACAATAATGATAGATTTTACTGGGATATGAAATGTGTCTACTTTCATAACTATTTCTTTTTTATTTTGTATTATTTGAATTTATTGTAGTTTCATCAGTTTCTTCAATGTTTTTGACTCCACCTTTAATAATAAAGTAGCCAAAAACACCTGAAATTAATGAACCTATGACGATACCTAGTCTGTCTTGGAAAATAAGGTTGGCACCTTGTCCCTGTTCAAAAGCTAGCGAGCCAATAAATAAACTCATGGTGAAACCAACACCACACAATATGGCTGCACCATAGAGTAAACGCCAATTAACATTTGCTGGTAATTTAGCCCAACCTAACTTTATGGCAATAAAACAAAAACCAAATACGCCAAGCTGTTTTCCAACGATTAAGCCAACAATAATCCCCAATGGCACAGGAGCCATGACTTGCTCGATACCGACACCAGCAAAACTGATACCTGCGTTCGCAAAAGCAAATACCGGCAAAATAATAAAAGCGACTAAGGAATGTAAGTTGTTCTCTAAAGATTTTAACGGCGAGGGTTCGTCTTCATCACCCTTTATTGGGATAAAAAACGCTAAAATAACACCCGCTAATGTTGCGTGAACACCAGATTTTAATACTGCTACCCACAATACAATGCCTAAAAATATATAAGGTGCAGTACTAGTGACTCCTCGTTTATTCATCACAAATAAAATGGCAATGATACTTGCGCCAAAAACTAGAGATAATAATGAGAGTTGGTCAGTGTAAAATAACGCGATAACAATAATAGCGCCTAAATCATCAAATATGGCTAACGAGGTTAAAAACACTTTTAGTTGCAATGGCACTTTACTGCCTATGACTGACAATATACCTAAGGCAAAAGCAATATCAGTCGCGGTAGGAATTGCCCACCCCTTAATAGCATCGGGATCATTGTAGTTAAAAGCGACATAACATAAAGCGGGTATTAGCATACCACCCAAGGCACCAATAGCAGGTAATGTAACTTGCCCTGGTTGAGATAAATCACCTTCTAAAAACTCACGCTTTAGCTCTAAACCTACGAGGAAAAAAAACAACGCCATAAGGCCATCATTTATCCACAATAGTAAAGGCTTAGCTATTTCAAAAGTTCCAACCGCTACTTGAACAGGAATATTCAACAGCATGTCGTAATAAACCATAAACGGTGAGTTGGCGATAATCATTGCCGCTACAGCAGCAAACATTAAAATAATGCCACTAGCAGCTTCAAGCTTTAAAAAATTGTTAACACTTTTAATAATCATTTGTTCTCATTATTTTATTTAATTAGGGACATAATATGTCACAAAAATACTTTTTACAAATTTGCCAATGTAATAATTTGTAAAAATGACCAAGCTGTTCAAGGCATTAATTGGATGAAAATTCGGAAACTAGCAACTATATCGATAATAGTTCATTTTTATGATGGTTTTACTGATAATATTGGAATTAATAAGTGTAATACTTTCCAATAAAAAAATAAGTGCAACGTCTAGAGGCAAACACGCATGAAAAAACTTGATGACATAGATTTACGTATTCTTACATTGCTTTATAAAGATGCCGATATCACCAATAAAGAATTAGCTTCGCAGATAGGTATTGCACCATCAACATGTTTAGAACGTGTAAAACGCATGAAATACAATGGCGTTATAAATAATGCCTTCATTGATATTAATTTTAAAAGTATTGGGGGTAATATTGAAGCCATTGCAGCAATTAAACTACAACCTTACTCAGAATTAATTGTAAATAAGCTTAGAGATGATTTACTTAAATTACCTGAAATTGTTAGCTTGTACCACATGGGTGGCAGCTACGATTACTTTATTCATATGTCAGTAAAAGATAGCGAGCACTTACGTCAGTTTGTATTCAATGCCATAACCTCTCGTGAAGAAGTTACAACGGTTGAAACTTCACTTATTTTTGAACATAGCCGTAGTGGTGTTTTACCTATTTTTGATGATGAGTGATCACGACTTATAAAACTATAGGTAGTCAGCCACTCGTTATTTCTAACCAATCAGTTGATTCACAATGTTATTTATTATCAAAACTTTGTGTTTCAAAATACAACGGCTTCATGGTGCCGCAGTTAAAAAATTTATACTGTAATTCATTCTCTTTTGGAACGGGTGAGGAAGTATTGAATTTAGTCAAACAACCGGCATTTACATCTATATGCAGGACATGATCGTAGCTTGGCGCTTGCTGTATACGATGAATATAAATTTTGTTGGTTTTACGATACGACACAACATCATATTCCTGTTTATTGCTCGACGGTTCAATTTCATCAAGCTTACGCATATATAATTGTTCAGCAAAGTTTATCGTCATGTTCTCGTAAACCAACATTCCATCACGCTCAAAGTGCCCAAGATATACATCGGCATTAACCACAACTTTTTCACCTCGCATTAAACGCTGTAAGTTAAAAGGTTTGGGTTTGATTGTAACCATGTCATTGTCACGAACCAACTGCACCAATGCGACATTTTTAACGTCAAGCTTATACAGTAATTGAACATTTTTTGGTTTTTCATAAAGCGATAAATGATAGGCAAAAATAGCTGAAGACTTATTCAGTAAAACCATGCCATGCTCACCTTCATAAGCAGGATCAAGTGGTGGTAGTTCTTCAGGCGCAGACTCAGCAAAATTATTAAAACTGACTAAAGCAATTAACAGGGAACTAAATAAAATTTTCATTCTATGACACTCTCTTCACATTAATTTATAAATGCAGATAGATCCCAACTTGGCCAATCACACATTCTACTTGTTCATTATAACCAAATAATATCCATATATTTTATACTCAACATGACTATATCAGAATAAAGCACAGCGAATAGGTTAAATCACTAACAGAGCTAGTAACCGATAGAAGTTAAAGCTTACCAATGCTCAAGTTACTTAAGCGTGCGCATGTTGTGGAGTTAGTTCTCGAAAGACGAGTGCTTACAAAATAATGTTTTAGTAAAAAAGGGCTGAACATAAAAATCCCGCATCAGTGTGCGGGATTTTAGTGTTGGTTTTATTCTTGAGTAGTATTAGCTTTTAAGATCATCGAAGAATTTTTTCACACCGTCGAAGAAGCCTGTTTCTTTCGGGCTATGCTTACTGGTACTTTTACCCATCTTTTCTTCTAACTGGCGTAGTAAGTCAGCTTGATCGCCCGATAAACTTACCGGTGTTTCAATCACAACTTTACACATTAAGTCGCCCACTGAATGACTACGTACTGATTTAACACCTTTGCCACGCAAACGGAACATTTTGCCTGTTTGAGTTTCTTTCGGTATTTTCAGCTTAACTTTACCTTCAAGTGTTGGCACTTCAATGTCGCCACCTAAAGCCGCCGTTGTGAAACTAATCGGCACTTCACAGTACAAATGGTTTTCATCACGAACAAATATTTTATGGTCACGCACATTGGCTTGAACATATAAATCACCTGCCGGAGCACCATGTTCACCTGCTTCACCTTCACCAGATAAACGAATTCTATCACCGGTATCAACACCTGGTGGAATTTTAACTGATAGTGTTTTATTTTTCTCTACACGCCCTTTACCACGACATGAAGTACAAGGGTCTGAAATAACTTTACCTTGACCAGAACATGTTGGACACGTTTGTTGCACAGCGAACAAGCCCTGACGCATTTGTACTTGGCCATGGCCATGACATGTAGAACACGTTTTGGCACTGGTGCCTTTTTTCGCGCCACTACCATCACAAGGTTCACAACTCACAAAAGTGGGTACTTTAATTTCTAAGGTTTTACCCTTAACGGCTTCTTCAAGGCTTAAGTCAAGATTATAGCGTAAATCTGAGCCACGACGTTGGCGAGATTGACCACCACGTCCGCGACCACCGCCACCGAAAATATCACCAAAAATATCACCAAAGGCATCGCCGAAGTCTTGTCCGCCGCCAAAGCCGCCGCCGCCGCCATGACCACCTTGTTCAAACGCCGCGTGGCCGTATTGATCATACGCCGCGCGCTTTTGATCATTGTTTAATATTTCATAAGCTTCTTTAACTTCTTTAAACTGTTCTTCTTTAGATTTATCACCTTGAGTTCTATCAGGATGATATTTCATTGCTAAACGTTTGTAAGCTTTTTTGATATCGCGCTCAGCTGCATCTTTCGATACACCTAGCACTTCATAATAATCGCGTTTTGACATAGGTTTTATTTCTTTACTTCAAATTTATGGATACTAATTTGTTTAACTTCTTTCTTAGATGCGGTAAGCATTGTCATTACCCTTTAAAAATCTAAGCAAATTACCATCATGTAATAATTAAGTTTCGTTACTGTTTTAACATAGTAAAGCGCCGATAATTATCGACGCTTTAATTTATGTTAACTAAACCACAAAGTTTAATTGTTTTTTGTTGATATTGTAACGTTCTAGAGCAAGGCGGACACGCGGAGCATACAAGTGTATGTGAGCATGTCCAACGCCGCTATTGAGCGTTACAGTTACAACCTAACAACTCATTATTTGTCGTCTTTAACTTCTTCAAACTCAGCGTCAACTACATCATCACCACCAGCTGCATCTGCTTCAGGTGCTTCACCTTCAGGAGCGCCGCTTTGTGCTTGTGCTTTGGCTTGAGCAATTTCCATTAACTTAGCAGAAGCTTCGATAACGGCTTGAGATTTAGCATCGATTTCTTCTTTGCTATCGCCTTTAATGGCAACTTCAAGCTCAGCTAATGCAGCTTCAATTTTCTCTTTGTCTTCACTTGGTAAATCTTCGCCTGCTTCTTCAATTTGCTTACGCGTTGAATGAACCATGCCATCAGCTTGGTTACGAGCTTGAACTAGCTCTTCAAATTTCGCATCTTCGTCAGCATTTGCTTCAGCGTCACGTACCATTTGCTCTACTTCTTCATCTGATAAACCAGAAGAGGCTTTAATAGTGATTTTTTGTTCTTTACCTGTGTTCTTATCTTTAGCCGTTACATGCAAGATACCATCAGCATCTAAATCGAAAGTTACTTCGATTTGTGGCGTACCACGTTGTGCAGGGGCAATACCTTCAAGGTTAAATTGACCAAGAGATTTATTTGCAGAAGCTTGCTTACGCTCACCTTGCATTACATGTACCGTTACAGCTGCTTGGTTATCATCAGCCGTTGAGAATGTTTGAGATTGCTTAGTTGGGATAGTGGTGTTTTTATCGATAACTTTCGTCATCACGCCGCCCATAGTCTCAATACCTAATGATAATGGTGTAACGTCTAATAATAGAACGTCTGTTACATCACCAGAAAGTACACCAGCTTGAATCGCAGCACCTGCAGCTACAGCTTCATCAGGGTTAACATCTTTACGTGGCTCTTTACCAAAGAATTCAGTAACAACTTTTTGTACCATAGGCATACGTGTTTGACCACCAACCATGATTACGTCGTTAATGTCGCTAATTGAAAGGTCTGCATCTTTAAGTGCTTGCTTAAGCGGACCTAAAGTAGCTTTAACCATATCTTCAACTAGAGATTCTAATTTAGCGCGCGTTACTTTGATGTTCATGTGCTTAGGGCCTGAACCATCAGCAGTAATGTATGGCAAGTTAACGTCTGTTTGTTGTGCTGAAGAAAGCTCACATTTCGCTTTTTCTGCCGCTTCTTTCAAACGTTGCATTGCTAATGGATCTTGCGTTAAGTCCATGCCTTGATCTTTTTTGAATTCAGCTACTAGGTAGTTGATTAAACGGTTATCAAAATCTTCACCACCTAAGTGAGTGTCGCCGTTTGTCGCAAGTACTTCAAACGTGTGCTCGCCTTCAACTTCATCAATTTCAATGATAGAGATATCAAATGTACCACCACCTAAATCGTATACAGCAACAACTTTATCGCCTTCTTGCTTGTCCATGCCGTAAGCAAGTGCAGCAGCCGTTGGCTCGTTGATGATACGTTTAACATCAAGACCAGCAATACGACCTGCATCTTTAGTTGCTTGACGTTGTGCATCATTAAAGTATGCAGGAACGGTAATTACCGCTTCAGTTACTTTTTCGCCTAAGTAATCTTCGGCTGTTTTTTTCATTTTTGCTAAAACTTCAGCAGAAACTTGTGGAGGAGCGATATTTTTATCACGCGCTGTAACCCAAGCATCACCGTTGTCAGCTTTAACAATGCCAAAAGGCATAATTTTAATATCGCGTTGAACTTCTTCATCTTCAAAACGACGACCGATTAAACGCTTAATAGCGAATAATGTATTTTTAGGGTTAGTTACAGACTGACGTTTAGCAGGTTGTCCAACTAACGTCTCGCCTTCTTCTGTGTAAGCAATGATTGAAGGAGTTGTACGATCGCCTTCTGCATTTTCAATTACACGTGCTTTACCACCATCTAGAACAGCAACACAAGAGTTTGTTGTTCCTAGATCAATACCAATAATTTTGCCCATCTTGACGATCTCCGAATACATATTTAATAAAAATAAAGATTAAATCTTTTGATGAACAGTTAGTGGGGGCAGGAAAAAGTCTTTTCAACTATTTTTATCGAAATAAATTAAAAAATTTTATTTTTATTTGCTCTGCTCTTTATTAATGACCATTAAGCATTCGCCATATTAAGTATTATGTTTAAACATGAGCAGCAACGCACACAACGCTTATCTAGCATTAAATGCGCTTAACAAGCTTGAAGAGCATAAAGAACTTAATTAAGTATAACTTGGCTATTACAGTGCAAAGTCATCAATCAAAGCAAAGTGCAATTAATAGAGGCTATAGAAAAAAGGGCATAAAAAAACCAGACATATGTCTGGTTTTTCTTATCAGGTAAAGTTACCTAAGCATATTATTATGCCGTGGTATCAACACTTGGCTTAGCTTTTGACACCATCACCATTGCAGGACGTATTAAACGACCATTTAACTCATAACCTTTTTGCATAACAGCAATAACAGTATTAGGCGCAACACCTTCAACTTCTTGCATTGACATAGCTTGATGCAATTCAGGGTTGAATGGTTGATCTTGAGGATCAATCGCTTTAATAGCAAACTTCTCTAATGAAGCTAATAAACCTTGATAAGTTAATTCAATACCTTCAACAATAGCGGTATTGCGTTCATCATCTTTATCAATACTTTGTAATGCACGTTCTAAGTTATCAACCGTAGTTAACATTTCAGCAGCAAACTTCTCTAAAGCAAACTTACGTGCTTTTTCAACATCTTGTGCTGCACGACGGCGCACATTGTCGACTTCTGCTTTCGCACGAATAACAGAATCTTTTTGATCAGCAACCGTTGATTTAGCGGTAGCTAATGCAAGTTCAAGCTCGTTAATTTTTTCTTGTTCTGCACTGATATTTTCAGCGGCAGTATCAAGTTGAACTTCAACTTGCTCGTCTGCATGCTCAATAATTTCAGCGGCTAATGCGTCTGCTGCAATTTCTTCAGCACTTTTATTGTCGGTTGACTCGTTGGCCATGAAAAACTCCAAAGTAGGTCTAAAAATTCAAAATATATAAAACTGATAACGCTAATTATGGGGGCTTGTTTTTATGATTCAAGCACAAAAGTAAATCATTTAAAAAAAAGTCAACTTTACAAGCGAGTAAAATAGCGCGAAACTGCTGATAGTCCTTAATTATATTACATATTGATAAGCACCGTATGAGTAATTTATACAACACCATTGGCCTGATTGGCAAACCTCACCATGAAGGTGCCAGCTCCACTATAGAAGCGTTACATCAATATTTGTCGCAAAATGGTTACAAAGTGCTAATAGAAAATTCTGTTGCACAAACCGTTAATATCGACAACGTAAACATGGCTTCACTTACCAATATTGGTGAACGTGCAGACTTGGCTATTGTTATAGGTGGTGACGGTTATATGCTTGGCGCCGCAAGAGTTCTAGCTTGTTATAACGTTGGCGTAATCGGTGTTAACCGCGGTAACTTAGGCTTTCTAACTGACTTATCTCCTGATGACCTCATTGCTCCGCTTGAAGCCATTTTAAAAGGAGAGTCACGTTCTGAACAACGCTTTATTATTGAAGCCGAAGTTTATCGCCACGGCAAACTAAAAAGTTCTAACAGTGCGGTAAACGAAGCGGTTCTGCATGCGGGTAAAGTCGCCAACATGATAGAGTTTGAAGTCTATATTGATGGTAGCTTTATGTTTAGTCAGCGCTCTGACGGGCTTATAGTATCAACGCCAACAGGCTCAACAGCCTATTCAATGTCTGCGGGTGGCCCAATATTAACCCCTAATTTAAACGCGCTTTCACTCGTACCAATGTTCCCTCACACCTTATCTAGTCGACCCATTGTGGTAGACGGTAACAGTGAAATAAAACTAAAATTAGCAAATGAAAACTATGAAAACCTACAAGTAAGCTGCGACGGGCATGTAATTTTAGCCGTGATGCCAGGTGATGAAGTTATCATTAAAAAAAGTGAGTTTACGTTGCGTTTAATTCACCCGCTTGATCACAACTACTTTAATGTTTTAAGAAATAAACTAAGTTGGGGCAATAAACTATACTAACGTAATGAAATTAAATCTTAAATTTAACCAACTGCTACTCATTACTTTTGTTTTATGTTCATTTTTTGCAAAAAGTGAACATAAGCTAAATATAATTGACGTTATTTGGGTAACAGATAATTGGCAAAACTATACAAATAAAGACGGTACTGGGCTTTATCATGAAATGTTTGAAGCCATTTTTCAGCACTCGCCATACAATATCCACCTAAAATATTTACCCTGGAAACGGGCACTACGCGAAATTGAAACAAAAAAAGCCAATATCAGTGGCGCATTACCGAATAATGGCAAATACCTCTTTGCTAATTTACCTATTCTCACGCAACCTATCAGCATATTAATTCCAAAAACAAAATCTGATTTAACACTACAGCAAATAAGCAATTTAGTTGGCGTATGGCCAGAAGTATATACTGAAGAGATTATACAACCTTCAATATCACCCTATATAAATGGGGTTAGTGCACACTATCGTGAAGACGCAGTTAACTTACTGAAAAATAAAAAAGTGGATTACTACATCGACATACGATCTATGCTAGAAGTGCAACTGGCTTCCTTACCAACAATTGAACAGCAGCAATACCAAATCCAAAATTTAGCTTCGTTAAAGCTATTTCTAGTTTTTAGTGACGATTCAAAAGGCAGAGCATTAAAGCGTTTTTACGACACAAGAACACAAACACTTTTAGATAAACATATTCTACAAAATATTTATCAAAAATATCATGTGAACTTCTCATACCCTGAATAAATTTTAAACAATATATAAATTAGTTATTGCATAAAAAACAGATACTGTATAAATTAACAGTATCTGTTTTTTTTGTAATTAAAGGCGTTGATTTATCCACTTGCTAAGTAAAGTGAGGTGACATTAAATTAACCCATCAGGACTAACTATGTTATTGCAGCTCAACATTCAAAATTTTGCCATTGTGCGCTCACTCGATATTGATTGGCAACAAGGCATGACCACCATTACCGGTGAAACTGGTGCAGGTAAATCAATCGCTATCGATGCCCTTGGGCTTTGTTTAGGTGATAGAGCTGTAACGAATGTCGTTAGGCCTAATTGTACCAAAGCAGAGTTAGCTGCCACCTTTGATACAACCAAGAATAAGCAAGCCAAAAACTGGCTAAAAAAACATGATATGTTGCTCGACAACGAATGTATTCTTCGTCGAGTAATATCAGCCGAGGGTCGATCAAAAGCTTATATTAATGGCAGCCAAGTTCCTTTAGCTCAACTGAAAGAAATAGGCCAATTGCTCATTAATATTCATGGCCAACACGATCATCAACTAATCGTTAAAGCCAGTGAGCAACGCAATATTCTTGATGCCTACGCTAGCCATCAACATTTGTTAGACGAGGTTAAGTTTTATTATCATCAATGGCGTGAACTTAACCAAGAGGCAAAAATATTACAGGAAAGTAAATTTCAGCGTGAAGCTAAACAGCAGCTTTTACAATACCAAGTAAATGAACTCGACGAGTTTTCACTGCAAATTGACGAATTTGAAACCTTAGAAACAGACTATAAACGCCAAAGTAACGGGCAACATATTTTAAGTGAAACTTTAGTTGCTGTGCAGCAGTTATCTGAAAATGAACAATTCAATGTCGTCGACAGTTTACAGCACAGCGCAGAACAAATTGCAGCATTAGGCAATTACGATCCCGTTTTAAAAGCAATAGCAGAGCAACTTAACGAAGCCTTAATACAAGTAGAAGATGCAAGCCAAGAAATTAAGCATTATTATGAAAGCTTAGAGCTTGACCCACAAGCCTACACCTTAATTGAAGAGCGATATTCAACAGCGGTACTGCTCGCTAAAAAGCACCAAATTTCGCCTGATGCATTGGCTAGCTTTCATCAACAATTACTACAAGAGTTACAACTATTTAGCTCTGATGAAACACGCCTAACGCAAATTAACGACGATATAGAAGCAGCAAAACAAAAATATCAGCACGCTGCAGAGGCTTTATCTGACTCTAGAAAAAAAGCGGCCACTAAACTCAGCAAAATGATCACTAAAAGCATGGGTGAACTTAACATGCAGCATGGAAAGTTCTTTATTGATATTTGCCAAGATAAAAACGAAGGATTATCCGTAAACGGCAGCGATACAGTAAGTTACCTCGCAAGCTTAAACCCTGGGCAGGCACTTGAAGCTATGAACAAAGTTGCTTCAGGTGGTGAGTTGTCAAGAATTAGCTTAGCCATGCAAGTTATTTTAGCCGATAAAATTGTTACCCCGACCTTAATATTTGATGAGGTAGATGTTGGTATCAGCGGACCTACCGCCGCCATGGTTGGCACGAAGTTAAAGCAATTAGCAAAAAACACGCAAGTTATCTGTGTAACACACTTACCGCAAGTTGCGAGTAAAGGACATCAGCAATTATTTGTTGCTAAATTAACTGATGGTGAACACACCGAAACTACGGTTACGGAACTTTCTAGCAATGGGCGCGTCCAAGAAATTGCCCGTTTATTGGCTGGTGATAAAATTACCGAAAATAGTCTGGCGAATGCACAAGAATTACTGGCTGGATAAAGTAAAGCTTAACGAGTGGGTAAAATAAACTAAAAATTATTTTGTATCTGACAGCCCGCTTCGCTATTATCCCCGTTCAAACTATAAAGGATAAATATAATTACCATGTTGTTTCGAGTATTAACTATTGTAATCGCCTTGTCTGTTTCTGCCTGTTCTAGTTGGGTTTATCGTATAGATATTCCACAAGGAAACTATTTAGAGCAAAAAGATATCGACAAACTTCAAATTGGCATGACAAAAGAACAAGTTAAATTTGTATTAGGTAGCCCTGTTGTTGAAGATGCGTTTAATACCGACATTTGGCATTATGTTTATCGGTTCAAGTCTGGTAGAAGCTCAGACTTTAACGCAGAAAAACAATTCACCATCACGTTTAAAGATAACCTAATAGTGAATGCAGAAGGTGATTTTGAATTACCAGAAAGCTACCACGTGCCAATGGTTAACTAAAATCTTTAACTAGCTTAAAGCTATATTGAAGTTTTGTGAAATGAAAGCATGTTATTGATAACATGCTTTTTTTGTTTTTATCGTTTTATAAAATTTACAAAAATATTCATTAAGAGATTAATCAACGGCGAAGTTTAACTATCATTTGCCTTACTTCTACGTGGGTCAACCCGACCGCCAGTCACTTTATCTGCGCGCCCTTCTTCTTTCGCTTTTTCTGCTCGGCGTTTACGTACTTCTTTTGGATCTGCAAGCAATGGACGATAAACTTCAATACGATCTAAGTCATTTACCAAATCAGTTAACTTAGCAACACGATTCCATATACCAACGTTGTTTACTGATAAATCAATATCTGGGAACACATCAACAATACCTGAAGCTAAAATAGCTTGTTCTATCGTAGTATGTGGCTCAACAGTACAACTAATGATTTCCTGATGCGTTGGTGTGCCATAAACAACTTCAATGGTTAGTTGTTCTTGCTCGCTGCTCTCTTCATTCATAATCTGTTCATTCATGTTACTGTAAACTCTTATAATAAATTTCGACTGCTAACCGTAAACTTCTTTCGCGCGCTGGGTAAAAGCCTGCACCATATTGTTGGCCAAATTATTAAATACCCGACCAAATGCTAAATCAAACATTTTATTAGAAAACTCATAATCTAAAGTTAGCTCTATTTTACAAGCGTCATCAGACAATGCTTTTAATTGCCACCCGCCAACGAGGTATTTAAAAGGCCCATCGACTAAGCTCATTTTAACTTCTTGATTACTCACCAGTACATTTTGGGTAGTAAACCACTTTTTAAGACCACCTTTTGACACCAATAATGCAGCTGTCATACCTACTTCATCTTGAGCAATTATTTTACTATCACTACAATCAGGTAAGAATTTTGGGTAAGCAAGTACATCATTAATTAAATAATACATATCTTCTACACTGTGCATCACTAATGCACTACGGCTTATGTTCGGCATTCACCCTCCAATTCTCAAGGGCGCTATCATAACAAATGTCTTTTAAAAACGCATTAAAGTGAAAAATGATAAATAAGCCATTTAAATAACAATAATTCCCCGTATAATGTTGGAGATTGCTATTTTTGGTAGTAAACAGAATGGAAATATAATGGCAAAGAAAAAAAAATCAACAAGCAGTAATACAATCGCACTGAATAAAAAAGCGCGTCACAACTATAACTTAACCGATAAATATGAAGCGGGTATGAGTTTACAAGGTTGGGAAATAAAAAGTATACGCAGTGGTAAAGCTAACATCTCAGACTGCTACGTCTTTGTTAAAGACCGTGAGGCATTTTTAGTAGGCGCAGAAATTATGCCGCTAAATGCAGCCTCAAGCCATGTGGTGTGTGATCCTAACCGTGCTCGAAAACTGTTATTAAACCGTCGTGAACTTGACCAACTCATGTTTGCCGTTGACCGAGATGGCTATTCACTCATTGCAACCGCAATGTATTGGAAGGCATGTTGGGTAAAACTTGAGTTTTATCTTGGTAAAGGTAAGAAAGATCACGACAAGCGTGCCGATATTAAAGATCGTGAATGGGCGGTTGATAAAGGTCGTTTAATGAAAAATAAAAACTTAGATAGATAGTTGGTTAAAAAATACCACGTTGTCTATTTAAATAAAGCGTTGTACAATGCGTTTTGTAGACTGATTTAGTCTATAATAAAAGAGTTAAACTTTGGGGCGGATCTAGGATTCGACAAGATTCACGAAACCCAAGGTGCATGCCGAGGGGCGGTTGGCCTCGTAAAAAGCCGCAAAACTATAATTGCAAACGACGAAACGTTCGCACTAGCCGCTTAGGCTAGCCATCGCCTCAAAAATTCTCCTATTGTTTAGAGGATCGATGGTCACCCCAAATAGGATAGCGAGGGAAGCACGCTTAAGGCTGAACCGCGAAATAGTATTAAGCTCACCATGACGAAGCCTGTCGATTGGCGTCTAATTGGTTAAACAAATAATCGACTAAGCATGTAGTACCGAGGATGTAGGTTTTTTGGACGGGGGTTCGATTCCCCCCCGCTCCACCAATTTGATGTTGCAATGTGTTTCGATAAATTGCAAAATATTATAAAGGTCGCTCTAGTAGCGGCCTTTATTGTTTTTCATTGTTGTAGTTTGTTGCAATGGTTATTGATTAGTTGCATGTTTTGGGCATATGATTAGGCATATGATTTTAATTTTAAAATATGGATATGCCTAAATGCCTAGAAGAACAATCCCAATATCTGACACAGAAATTCGAAACACAAAAGTTCAAGATGGGAAGAAAGAAAAAGTTCTATATGATGGTTCAGGGTTACAGATGCATATCCAAGCAACTGGTTCAAGAATTTGGCGTTTTAGATATAAACATCCTATTAAGGGTGACCGTAAATTTATAACCTTTGGGCATTACCCTGCGCTAACTTTATCAAAAGCCAGAGAAATGACCTCATCTGCACATCGATTATTAACTTCTGGTTTGGATCCACAATTTGAACGTGAAAAGGAATTACAAGCAAAAGCTTATGAACATTCAAACACATTTGCAAAAATCGCAAATGAATTTATTGATAAAGTAAAAAGCAAAAAAGTTTCCCAGAATCATGCAGAAGCAATAAAAGATTCATTAATACTTCATGTTTTTCCTTATGTGGGGAAAAAACCTATAAATGTACTGGAAGCTTTAGATTTTATTGAAGCATTAAGACCAATGTCTAATAAGGGCACTTTAGAACAACTCTCCAGAGTATGTCAGAGGATTAACGAAGTAATGGACTACGCCGTTAACTGTGGAAAAATTAAATATAACCCTGCTCAAAAAATTAGTAAGGTTTTCGAATCTTCGAAAGATGTGCATTACCCTACTATCCGCCCTACTGAGCTCGCAACATTAATAAAAGTATTAGCATATGCTAATATTCAAAGAAAAACACGAGCCTTGATCGAGTTTCAGCTACATACAATGACACGACCAATTGAAGCAGTCTCTGCACAATGGAATCATATTGATTTTAGCGAAAGAGTATGGAAAATCCCAGCCAAAATAATGAAAATGAAAAAAGACCATACAATTCCTCTGACTGAACCTGTGCTAAAGATTTTACAGTTTATGAAAAGTATTTCAGGTTGTAATGATTTGGTATTTCCAAGCAGCAAAGATCCGAAGAAACATATGAGTTCTTCAACCGCCAACACTGCTCTGAAAAGAAACGGCTTTAAAGGTGTCCTAGTTGCTCATGGAATGCGGTCAATTGCGAGTACGTACTTAAATGAAAATACAGATAAAATGATACCTATAGTTAAAAGGCACCGTAAAGAGCTCATCGAAGTTTGTTTAGCGCACCAAGAAAGTGATGAGGTAAGAGCCGCTTATAATCATGCAGAATATATCGAAGCTAGAAGAAAGATTCTCAACGAATGGAGCGATTTTATTCTCAAATCTGCAAAAGGATTTGGAACGATTTCTAACTTGCTTGATTAAGAAACACTTCGTAATCTTTTTATTGGTTAAAATACACCCTAATTCCTTATATGAAACATTCTTAGTTGTAGTAGCTTATATTTAATCAGACACTT
>OMOM01000438.1_pt1 | contig 22417 bp, 23 predicted proteins | sample 1646501 | NCBI WGS metagenome assembly OMOM01 (sample SAMN05416802, study PRJEB24817) | seawater metagenome | isolation source: Sea water | place: Canada:Atlantic | collected 2013-07
TACGAGATCTAGTACGGTCTCGTGGGCTCGGAGATGTGTATAAGAGACAGTTGATAGTAAAGCGAAAATCCAACAATAAAAAGCAGCGCAAAGCTCAACATTAATAAAGATAGTCGGCTGGTAAGTTGGCGATATAAAGGTAATGTTGAATCCATGAACGAGGACTATCCTAATTGGTCAAATACATAATGGGTAGTTTATAAAGACAAACCTGTTCGATAAATTAACAGTTTAATGAAATGGTTTGGCTATATCACAGTGTATGGATTTAACGTTAATTAGCAACGATTAATCTGCTTGCTAGCGTTAAAGTAAAACACAATTATTTAACTTTAACGTGCTTTAGTTACTCACTTCTGATGATCTTAGCTCAAACACCTTAATTACAATGTCTGCAACGTTGAGTTAATTAGCAATTATAAAAATTCAATTAAAACGCGATAAACATCACAGAAAAAATACGGTAAGATGCAAACTTACCGAAATTTTTACAAAGGTTGGACCAGTATGAGTCAAACAAATTATCTGCTAAAGCTCCAAGACAAATTCCTTAAATATCCTTTTGGCCGTACCTTATTTAGTAAAGTGTTTGCATCGCAAGCGCCATACTTTAAATCGATAAAGCCGAAAATATTGAGCTTAGAAGCGAATTTTTGTCAGGTATTAATACCAAAGCGTAAACCGGTACAAAACCATATAGGCACTGTACATGCTATTGCAATATGTAACGCATTAGAAATGGCAATGGGTGCGATGACAGAAGCATCTATACCCAAAAATTTACGATGGCTACCCAAAGGAATGAATGTTAATTATCTGGCAAAATCAACAACAGATATTATTGCTGAAGCCAAAATAAATCCTGAGCAATGGCAGGTGGGTGACGTATCAGTTTCTGTAAGAGCACTAGATAGCCACGGCACCGTTGTTGTAGATGGTGAGATCAGATTATGGTTATCAGAAAAGCCAGTAAAATAGTGTATTAATAGGCTTTAAGTAGGATGATAATTGCTCAAAAATGTAACTAAAGGTCCGCTTAATTTTTAGTATGCTATAAGCTAAGTTGTCATATTTCACTCGTTAACTGCCAAGCTAAATAAACAGTAAATCTTGGCATAAAGGTAAGTGACCGGCTTGTATAATTATGTCAATTTAACGCCTGCAAAATGTGATAGTTAACGCTTAAAGCTTAAAAAAGTGTTGCTGATAAACCTTAAGTTCCGCAATCGACTCACGGATATCATCCATGGCTAGGTGGGCACCGGTTTTAACCACTTTGTCTAATACTTCTGGCTTCCAGCGTCGTGCTAACTCTTTAATTGTACTGACATCGAGATTGCGATAATGAAAATAATCTTCAAATTCAAGCATGTATTTATTAATAAAGCGTCTATCTTGTCCAATGCTGTTGCCACACATAGGTGATTTACCTTTCGTGACATAAGGCTTAATAAATGCCAAGGTTTCAGCACTCGCTTGCTCAATACTCGTTGTACTTTCACGACACCTTTGTGTTAATCCTGATTGGCCATGATGCTCGATGCACCATTCATTCATATTATTTAAAACATCATCACTTTGATGAATAGCAAGCACAGGACCTTCAGCTAACACATTGAGTTGGCTGTCGGTAATTATTGTCGCAATTTCTAAAATAACATCTGTCTTAGGTTCAAGGCCTGTCATTTCTAAATCTAACCAAATTAAATTGCTGTCATTCGCGCTCATTGTTATCCCTAAGTTAATTACTTATTATCAAGTTAGCTCCAATTATCAAAGCACTTACACGATGTAGTGTCTGTAAAAGGCGCAATTACACATGCATTTATATAATGCTTGGGTATATAATACGTCAGAATGTAGCATGATTAAAATTATTTGTCGGTAGCCTTATCAGAATAATACATAAATGCTGAGATAACATAAAAATGAGACTAACTTGTGGCTAAAGCCAAAAAACTGACCAAAGGTCAAGCACGGCAGATCAAAGCTAACCAAAGTAAGAAGTTACGTAAATCTACTGAAAAAGTTCAATGGCAAGATGATGAACTTGCTGCAGCCGAAACAGGTACTGTTATTAGTCGTTTTGGTCAACATGCTGACGTTGAAAGCAGCGACGGCATTATTTTTCGTTGTAATTTACGTCGCAGCATTTCGTCTTTAGTTTGTGGCGATAAAGTACTTTGGCGTAAAGGCAAAGAAACACAACATAGTATTTCTGGTGTTATAGAGGCAGTTCACGAGCGAAATTCAGTACTGAGTCGACCCGATGTTTATGATGGTGTTAAGCCCATTGCCGCCAACATAAGCCAAATTTTAATTGTTTCCTCGGTATTGCCTGCCTTTAATGCTGACATTATCGATCGTTATTTAGTCGCCGCAGAACAAACGGGTATAACACCGGTTATTCTCTTAAACAAATTAGACCTACTCGATGATAGCAATCGTGAAGAGATTGAAAAGCAATTAAATATTTACCGGAAAATCGGTTATCAAGTTACTTACGTGAGTAATGAAACGGGTGAAGGTATTGCTGAGTTAAAATTACAGCTGAGCCAACATACCAGTGTATTTGTTGGTCAATCAGGTGTGGGTAAATCAACGCTGACCAATACATTAATGCCAGAGTTAGGAGTAATGACTAAAATTGTGTCAGAAAACTCAGGGCTTGGGCAGCACACCACAACGGTTGCTCGACTGTATCATTTTGAACAAGGTGGCGATTTAATTGACTCACCCGGTATTCGAGAGTTTGGCTTATGGCATTTATCACCTGGGCAAGTAAGTAATGGCTTTATCGAGTTTGACGAATATTTAGGTACCTGTAAGTTTCGTGACTGCAAACATCAAAACGATCCTGGCTGTGCATTAATTGCGGCTAAAGATGAGGGCAAAATTTTCCCGGAACGTCTTGCCAGTTTCCAAAAAATATTAGCCAGTTTAGGTGATAACACCCTAACCTCGCGCTTTAATGATTAAAACAAAAAATAAATTAAGGAAAAACAGTGTTAGATAAAATTAAAATTGCTTTGCAATACATGATGCCAAAACACGCTATCTCAAGACTTGTAGGTAAATTCGCTGCCGCTGAAGCCGGATGGCTAACCACTAAAGCGATTAGTTCCTTTATTAAAGCTTATGAAATCAATATGGCTGAAGCGAAATTAAAAAATGCCACTGATTTTAAAACTTTTAACGACTTTTTCACTCGTGAACTTGAAGACGGTGCTCGTACCTTTATCGAAGATGCCAGTACGGTTTGTTATCCAGTTGATGGTGCTATCAGCCAACAAGGTCCGATTGAGCAAGGCCAACTTATTCAAGCAAAAGGCTTCAATTACAGTTTAGAAACCTTACTCGGTGGCGATAAAGCGACAGCCGCGCCTTTTCAAGACGGTGAGTTTTCATGTATTTACCTCGCCCCTAAAGATTACCACCGCATTCACATGCCAATTGCTGGCACCTTGCGTGAGATGATCTATGTACCAGGCGATTTATTTTCAGTTAATCCGTTAACCGCCAATAATGTGCCTAATTTATTTGCCCGTAACGAACGTGTTGTAGCTATATTTGACACCGAACATGGTGCAATGGCAATGGTACTTGTGGGCGCAACCATTGTAGCCAGTATTGAAACAGTATGGGCAGGTACAATTACACCGCCGGCCGGTAAAGATGTATTTCGTTGGCAGTACCCGTCAGAGGGAGCAAGTGCTATAACCTTGGAAAAAGGTGCTGAAATGGGGCGTTTTAAATTAGGCTCAACCGTTGTAACTACCTTTGCGCCAAACATGGTGAAATTCAATCAAGCAGCCGGACCAGAAACAGTTACCCGTCTTGGTGAACATTATGCAGATTTAGTAAACAAAAATGAAAGTGCGTAAGTTACTCCTTTTGACTAAAGCCCTCAACACAGAGATCTTTAGTCAATGAAAATTATTGCACATAGAGGTGCTAGCGGTGAATTTCCTGAAAACTCACTGCTAGCATTCGAACAAGCCATAATACAAGGCTGCGATGCTATTGAGTTTGACGTACAATTTCATCAACCTAGCGAAACTTTTATTCTTCTTCATGATAGTTACCTTGAAGTTGATGTTGAAGTTGAAAAAAGTAAAAACCACACAATTGATAGCACAACAGGCAATATCAGCGAAAAAGTTCATTTCAATCAATTACCTCTTAATGAGCTTTTAAACACTGCCGCTGATGCTAAATATAAAATTTGTACGTTAAATCAAGCGCTAGAATGCATTAAGGGTCAATGTCAGATTAATATTGAATTAAAATCAGCAGCACAAGGTGCTCAACTTTTAGATCAAATTCAAAGATTAAGTCACCTATTAGCGCAAGCAAAAACACAACAGTTAATTACTTATCAACAACTTGTTATTTCATCGTTTAATCACCATGCACTTTTATTGGTAGCTGAACATTTACCTGAAATAACAACAGCAGCGCTTATCGCTTGTTGTCCCATTACCTACGCTGAATTTTGTAAAAAATTAAACGTTAAGATGTTAAACCTTTCGATTGAATGCCTAAACCCAGAAATTGTTAACGACGCACACCTTAGAGGGTTGCAAGTATGGGTTTATACTGTCGATAATGTCGTTCAAATAAAGCAATGTCTTGCTTACCAAGTGGATGGCATATTTACCAACTTTCCACAGCGAACACGCCAAATAATTTCGGCATTGAATTAGCACAAAAACAATAAAAACATTACCCCTGCCGGTTGTTTTTTTAAGATTAAAGTTGAGCAATATAGCATTTGCTATTGCTCATTTATTCAGCGCAAGATAGGATGGGTGATATATGATACGAGTAAGTTCGTATATTGACACTAAAACGCTGCAAATAGTGCAACATAACAATACCAAGCTGATGAACGAAAATAGCGTAAGCTTACGCCAATCGGTTTAGTACATTAATTAAAGATAAAATTACCTAAGGAATCTCAATGTCACGAGATAAATCAGATATTAAGCCTACAGAAGCTGAGCTGACGTTGCTTAATATACTTTGGAGAATGGGACCCGCTACCGTTCGACAAATCCATGAAACGGTAAGTCAAACACAAACGACTGGCTACACTACCGTATTAAAAATACTACAAATAATGCACGAAAAAACCTTAGTTATTCGCGATGAAAGCAACCGAGCACATGTTTATGCTCCGGCAAATAGTGAAATGGTCACCCAATCTTCTTTATTAAAAGACTTAGTATTAAAAGCTTTTGGTGGTTCTACGTCAAAACTCGTCATGCGTGCGTTAGATAACTCAACCAGCAAAAAAGAAATTGAAGATATAAGACAGTTACTTAACGAATTAGAACAACAATCTTAATTAACTTATGACTTAAAAGGTAACTTAAATAGGCATGTTTCAAGAAAGCTTAATTAATAATCCATTATTAGCTGCTTTAGCCATTACTCTTATCCATTTTTTATGGCAAGGAGTACTTGTTGCTGCGGTATTAAAAGCTTTACTGTCGTTAATTTCTTACCAAAAATCTCAACTACGTTATGCATTAAGCACGTTAGCCATGCTAGCAAACCTTATTTTACCCGCGGTTACTTTTTTCCTAGTATATGATATCGACTACCGTCAAGTAACACACCTTGTGTATGCTTTACCTTTGCTTGATCAAAGCTTATATTTAGAGCAAATACAGACTAATGTTTGGTACATAGAGTGGCTAGAGTATTTACCATTATTGACCATAGTATGGCTTAGCTTCGTTATCGTATTAGCTCTTAAATTAATCATAGAATTATATAATGTAAATCGCCTACCTTTACAGGGCTGTTCTGCAGCTGATGCTACGTTGCAAAAGCGCTTTGATAGCTTAATGACACAAGTTGGTTTATCAAGACACATACCCTTACTGCTTTCTAGTAAAACAGATGTACCTATGGCCATTGGTTGGTTAAAACCGGTTGTGTTGATTCCCTTTAGTATGATCTCAGGATTAACCCCACAACAATTAGATATGCTGTTACTCCATGAGTTAGCTCATATTCGACGTCATGATTACTTAGTTAACTTTTTACAGACCTTGGTCGAAATTACATTATTCTTCCACCCTGGTGTGCGATGGGTTTCAAAACAAATGCGCAATGAGCGAGAATATTGCAGCGATGACATTGCGGTACAACACTGCGGCAGTCCACTCGCCTATGCACATACTCTGGCTGATACCGCATCGTTATGCGTAAAGCATCGTCATAACACCATTCCCAACATGGCAATGGCAGCTTCTGGCGGAGACCTAAAACAACGAGTTGTTCGCCTGCTAGATCATCAACAACATTGTACAAAAACAAATGACTCAGGTAAGTGGTTAGCATCGATTAGTATTTTACTTACGGTTATTTTTCTTTTTTCAAAATACTCGCTAACGCTACCCATTATTGATTTACAATCAGGCAGTATTTCGTTGTATAATTCTGCGGCTACAGTTAATAAAAACTGGTCATTAGAAACTGCGATGATTATTGAGCAAGACAATAACAACAGCTCACTTGCAAGCCGTTTATTGGCTATAGATAATTCCACTAGTGCTGATTCATCTTCAATATCAATACCTTCTCAGAATCGCAAAGCACAAAAACTTAATTCAACACTTCAACCTATCACTAAAGACCCGTTGAAGTCGCAAGGCGTTGTCAGTGAATACACAACAAACCCTTATTACAATGAACTCCCCTTCGTTGATATGAATGTAAGCGATAGAAAAAATATTACCCAACACCAAGCTGAGTTGAGTGGCGCTTTAGTGACTAACCAACCACAAACAAAAACGCGTACTAAATCAATGTCAGATTTAGCCTTTGAGCGTACAGATTCAAAACAAAATATTGATAAAAACAATGCTTACTCCAAGCAAATTAGTACCTTGTTAAATGAACCAATAACGCCAAGTGATGACGTAATCACCGCGTTAAATAAAACCCAAGCTAGCAATTATTATCAAGCATCAAATCCCCTGAAACTGGCGGCTAATATCAACCGTTTCAATCAAGAAAAATTAAGCAATAATACATCTGAAAACAAGGGTTTTCAGCTTAATATGGTTGCGGCTAAACTATTAAATTCTGCAGACCCTAAATACCCTATTTCTGCAAAAAGAAAAGGTATTGAACTAGAAGTTATGGTTGAGTTTGATATTGACCGAAATGGCTTGGTCAAAAATATTGAATTTGAATCAAAAAGTAAAGTGAACTACTTTCGAAGTGCTATTCGTAATGCAATGGAAAAATGGCGCTTTCTACCAGCCAAAGAAAATGGCCGCGCGGTAGAAAGCAAAATGTCTAAAATATTTTCGTTTAGTCTTTTAAATTAAACCTTAACGGTGTTTACGCATTGTTAAAAATTTTGACTGTTGCTCTGGCGTTAATACTTGAAAAATAGCATGACGACGTTTGGCTTTTTCCATTGCCATCAGCTTAAAGTTTTTCTGATACTTGTCATAAATAACACTAAACTTAGTTTCGTCAAACTTACCTGCTTTAAACAATGAGTTCATTTGCTCTTTAAAGCTAGAAAGCGATTTTTTATGTGTTTCTCTGTCTTCTTTCATCGCGGTATAGATAGCTTTTATTTCAATACGTTGCTCAGGTGTTAAATCCAATTTCTTCGCTAATCGACGCAAGCTGTCTTTCATATTGCCATGATGTTTATTACTGCTCTTGCCTTCTACTTGTCCCTTTTCAATGTGATGAGCTTCACTTTTGTGGCCCATAGCATTAACATTAAGACTACTGATACCGCCAAGCACAAGTAGGCTGATCACAGCGTAAGGTTTTATTGTTGAATATAGTTTTTGTATTTGCATAATGTTGCTCCTCAATTAATTCACCATCATTATAATTTGTGCAACGAAAAGAAACGCAAACCAACGTAAATGTTTTGTAAAGATAGCAATTCGCTTTAAATTTATACGTTATCATGTTCTCCCGAATCAATAAGTTGATTCGTTCGACATAAACAAGTGATTAGCGAGAGCAACAATGAATAAGCACAAAATTTTATTAATCGACGATGACAAAGAGCTTGCTGAGTTATTAACTGACTACCTTGCCACCGAAGGTTTTGATCTTATTTGCTGCCATGACGGAATTTCAGGCTTAGAAAAAGCATTTGATGATAAAATTTCGCTAATTTTACTCGATGTTATGATGCCAGGCTTAACCGGTTTTGAGGTATTAAAAGCGTTAGGGGGCAATCACAAAACTCCTATTTTAATGTTAACGGCTAAAGGTGATAATGCCTCGCGAATATTAGGATTAGAACTTGGCGCTGATGACTATTTACCAAAGCCCTTTCAACATCGTGAATTACTCGCACGTATTAACGCCATTCTTCGTCGAATAAACATTGTTAAAAATAGCAAAGAGCAAAGCTCAGTGTTACAAGTTAACGGTGTAAAACTTAATCATGCAACCCGAGAAGTCAGTTGTCATGACCAGTTTATTGAGCTTACGGGTACCGAGTACCAAATTATTGAGCACTTAATGGCAAAACCAGGCGAAATTGTCAGTAAAATTGAAATTTCAGAGCAGGTATTAAAACGTAAATTAAGTGCTTTTGATCGCAGTATAGATATGCATGTAAGTAATATTCGACGTAAACTCTTACCCTTTAGCCCCAATGACAAGCTTAAAACTATTCGTGGAGCAGGCTATATTTTCTTAGCAGGAGAGTTAATGTAATGTTTAAAATACCGAAAAAATTTTCCTCTATAGGCGCTAAGCTCTTCATCTGCTTTTGGTTAATTATTATTTTAACTATTGGTATCACGCGATTAGTATCTGAACAATTTATAACAAAAAGCTTTATTATCCCTACTCATCACTCTGATGTAGCCAAAGTAGAGCGAATCAACCAAAAATTATCACTTACTCCAGTAGATACAACCGAGAAATTGCTATCAACGCTATCAAGAAAGTCAGGCCGAGAATTACTGTTAAAAAATACTAACACCAACGAAGTCCTGGCTTCTGACAAATGGCAAATTGCTAGCTTACAAACATTTTTAACGGAAAATAATCTCGATAACCTCACAACAATTAAGTTTGAATTTTACCGTATGACCGGACCAGTTAACGTTGATGTTGCAGGTACTCCCTATCAAATTTATCTCGCAACACGCGACCGAAAACGCCTACCTGGCAACATAATACAACGTATCCCTACTTGGCTACGTTTGGCTATTCCTATTATGATTAGCTCTATTTTATTGTGGTTACTAACACGATCATTCACCAAACCGCTTATTGCCATGCAAAAAGCAGCGGCAAGCTTTGGTGATGGTGAATTCAATACTCGCATTCCTTTAATTGCACAGCGTAATGATGAAATTGGTGCTTGCGCGGCAAGCTTTAACTTAATGGCAGAAAAACTAGCGCAAAATATTGGTTCACATCAACGGTTGATGGCAGACGTTTCGCATGAGCTACGCTCCCCTATGACTCGTTTGCAAATCGCTCTTGGTCTTGCCCAGCAAAGCAATATTTCACAGGCTTTATTGCATAAACATTTGCAACGATGTGAACTCGAAATAGCTAGATTAGATGAAATGATCTCAAGTGTTTTATCCTTATCAAGGTTAGAAAACACCATCAGCCAATTGGAGTTAATGGCCGTAGATCTTAAGCAACTCTTAATCTTATGTATTGAAGATGCGCAATATATGGCTAATGAGAAATCGATTAATATCCACTTTGACTATCAAGGAACAGCGTTACTGCAAGCCGATCCGAACTTATTGTCGAGTGCCCTTAATAATATTTTGGTTAACGCGATAAATTATAGCCATAAAAATCATCAGGTAACGGTTAACTTAACTAAAACAAGCACGTCATTTATTATTGAGATTATTGATACGGGTACTGGTGTTCCCATTGAAGACTTACCTAAGTTATTTGAACCTTTTTATCGCGTTGCTCAAGCGCGTGATCGTGCAACAGGCGGCACAGGATTAGGCATGGCGATAGCAAAGCAAGCCATTGTTGCGCATAATGGCATCATAAGTGCGCAAAACAATAACCAAAATGGCTTAACAGTTATCATTGAATTACCGTTAGCGATCAGTAAAAATAGTACACATGAAGTTTAAATTATTACATTCATTAGTCTTTTTTTGGCTATTTTTAGGAACTCCATTAATGGCTAATGAAATTAGCGAAGAAAGTAAGCGAGCACTCACACCAAGTAAAGCAACTGCTATTACAGCATTTTGGCAAACAGTGCAGCAAGCGGTATTCACAACCGGTGACAATATTAGCATTGCTTATGCGACTAATTTTAAACGACCTGATAAACCATATATTGTTATTGTTCCTGGCCGTTCTGAAAGCTATCTTAAATATCAAGAATTAGCGTTTGATCTCGACAACCAGGGTTATGACAGCGTCATCATAGATCATCGTGGACAAGGACTTTCCGCACGTTTAACCCCTAATCGTTTTCAAGGCTATATTGATAAGTTTGATCAATACGCTCAAGATTTGCAGCAATTACTTAACGTGGTTTTACCATTACAATATCCTGAGCATAATAAACAGGCTTATATGTTGGCGCATTCTATGGGCGGAGCCATTGCTTTAAGATATTTACAACTCTATCCAAATAAAATCAAAGCCCTAACATTAAGTTCACCCATGATCGCCATATCAAGAGGCGGTACGCCAAATTGGCTGGCAACATCACTGATAAAAACAGGTGCTACGTTAAACCGTTGGTTTTCAGACACTCCATGGTATTTTTTTGGTCAAAACGATTTGAATAAAAGCACGTTTGAAGAGAATCGCTTAATGCACTCTTTACCACGCTTTGAGCGTTTTCAAGCGTTATATAAAGCCCAGCCAGAATTAAAATTGGGCGGGGTAACATTTAACTGGTTGGAGCAAGCTGTTATTAATTCAGACAACTTACTTAGTGATATTGATAAACTGTCGCTACCCATACTAATGCTACAAGCGGGCAGTGAACATATTGTAGATAATGAAGCTCAACTTCATTTTTGCCAACAGCTCCATAAAGCTAATAAAAGCGCATGCCCAGAAGGTAAACCTGAAGTCATCGCAGGGGCTTATCACGAGCTTTATTTCGAACTAGACCAATACCGTGACATAGCGATAGATAAAACCATTGCGTGGTTTAAGTCACATCAATAGTACTTTAACCTCGACTTTTTGCTTCAGCTAACTAAACTCGTTTAATGTCATCAGTATTATCTTGATGATTAGCAGCAGACAACGGGTCATGATGAATAAACACTTCACACGGTGCTAGCGCCGCTATAATTTCAAGTTCAATGGCCTCACCTATAGTATGGGCCTCTAACAAAGACAACTCGCCATCTAGCTCTAAATGAAATTGAATAAATCTATCAGGTCCTGCTTGTCGTGTTCTAAGCTCATGTAAACCATGTGTGCCTTCATGCGCTAAGACAATTTTCTTTATAATCGACAGCTCTTCTGCAGTTAACTCATGGTCCATCAGTTGATGAACACTGGTCCAAATTATTTTACCTGCGCCCATTAACAAAAATATAGCCACCGCAACGGTAAAAAAGCCATCCGCTTGTAACCAATAGCCTTGGCTTAAAAACAATGCGGCTAACACACCTAAATTTAAAATTAAGTCAGACTGATAATGCAAAGCATCAGCACTAATCGCAACAGACTTTGTTTGGTGAATAACATACTTTTGCAATACCACTAACATCAAGGTCATAACAATGGCGATTATCGAAACAATAATACCGACTTCAGTTCTTACCACTTCTTGTGGATTAATAATGCGATCAACACCATTAAATACCAGCAACAATGCGGAGCCTAAAACAAATGCCGCTTGTACTAAACCCGCTAAGCTTTCTGCTTTACCATGGCCAAATTTATGCTCTTTATCAGCTGGTGCTAAAGCAAATCGCAAAATCACCACATTCATAATGGAAGCAAATAGATCTAAAATAGAATCAGTAGCAGAGGCCAGCATGGCGCTAGCATCAGTAACAAAATAAGCATAGAGCTTCAGCACTACAAGAATCAGTGCGGTTGCTGTGGCGGCAAAGGCTGCCAACTTAACCAGGTATGCATATTGATTAGAATCTATCTTGTTGTCCGGCACTGAAATCTCCTAGTGAATAAAATTTAATAACGATTATAAAAGCAATGCTTAAGCATTCGCCCTAAGGCCTGTATAATACCATTTAATTATACAACTTATTAAGCACTTGCTATGTTAGATGTCGTTTTATTTCAACCTCAAATTCCACCCAACACCGGCAATATTATTCGTCTATGTGCCAACACAGGTTTTAGATTACATCTTATTGAGCCGCTTGGCTTTGACCTAGAAGATAAAAAACTACGCAGAGCTGGTCTTGACTATCATGAGTTTGCAGCGCTTAAACGCCATGCAAATTATCAATCTTTTATTGAGTCTGAACAACCTAAGCGCGTATTAGCCGTAACCACAAAATCTACCGGTTATTATGGTGATATAAACTTTCAGGCCGGTGATTACCTTTTATTTGGTTCGGAAACTGGTGGTTTACCTGAAGATGTTAGGCAGCAAATACCTGATCAAGATAAAATAAGAATACCCATGTTAAAAGACAGTCGAAGTATGAATTTATCTAACGCAACCGCTGTTATTGTTTATGAAGCGTGGCGTCAATTAGGCTTTGCAAATTCAGTTTAAAAACGGTTAGTGAATTAGCGAGAAACTACAATAGAGAAATTGAAGTTGAACTTATAGCTGACAGCTTAAAACTGAAAGCTTTAAGCTGTTAGTTATCAGTTATTCGAATTTACGGTCACGCGATAATAAATCAGCAGCGGCCAATCTTGCATCTTTGCCACAATAAAGCACCTGATAAACTTGCTCTACAATCGGCATTTCAACACCCATTCTTTGGGCTAGCATGTAAACTTCTTTAGTGTTTCGGTAACCTTCAACCACTTGTCCAATATCAGCAATGGCTTGCTCAACACCCGCGCCACCACCTAAGGCTAAGCCAAAACGACGATTACGTGATTGGTTATCGGTACAAGTTAAGACTAAATCACCTAACCCTGCCATGCCCATAAAAGTTGATGGCTCTGCATTAAGTGCACAACCTAAGCGCGTCATCTCGGCCAAACCACGGGTAATTAAAGCAGTACGTGCATTCGCGCCAAAGCCAATGCCATCAGCCATGCCTGCACCGATTGCAATAACGTTTTTAACCGCACCACCGAGTTGAATGCCAATAAAGTCTTTATTACTGTAAACCCGAAAAGTGCGTTCACAGTGTAATAAATTCGATATGTCGTCAACGAAAGCATCGTCTGTTGAAGATAAAGAAATAGCCGTAGGTAATCCTGCTGCCATTTCTTTAGCAAAAGTAGGTCCAGAAAGAACAGCTAACGAAATATCGTCACCTAAAATCTCTCGAGCTACATCTTGCAATAATCGCCCTGTATCGTGCTCTAAACCTTTTGTTGCCCAAACTAAACGAGCATCTTTTCTAAGAAAAGGTTTTATTTGCGTTAGCATTTCACCAAAAACATGGCTAGGTACGACTAATAAAATATTTTTACTGGCAGCGATCACACTGGCTAAGTCATTAGTAACGACTAATGTTTCAGGAAAAGAACTTCCCGGTAAATATTTTTCATTCGCACGCGAGCTCGCCATTTCAGCAACATGATTTTCATCACGTCCCCAAAGCAATGTTTTATGGCCATTTCGCGCTAAGCATATTGCCAGCGCTGTACCATAAGAGCCAGCGCCAATAACCGAAATTGCGGCAGAATCAAGGCTCATAAATTAATGAGTTTCTGTACTTGCTGGTGCTTGGTCAGCATTTGCTTGTGCTGCACGCTGTTGTACATAATTTGCAAATAATGCTTCAAAGTTTACTGGTGCTAAGTTAATTTGTGGGAATGAACCACGACTAACTAGGTTGGCAACAGCTTCACGAGCATATGGGAATAATGTTGTCGGGCAAAATGCGCCAATAGTATGGGCTAATTGCGCTTCTGGTAAGTTACCAATAGTAAAAATACCTGATTGCTGTACTTCAGCTAGAAAAGCCGTTTGCTCTTCAACTTTAGCCGTAACAGTTAACGACAATGTTACTTCATAAGTATCATCACCCAATTTAGTCGACTTAGTATCAATATCTAACTGTACTTCAGGCTTCCAGTCTTTTTGAAAAATTGCTGGAGAATTTGGCGTTTCAAATGAGATATCTTTTGTATAAACACGTTGAATAGCAAATTGTGGAGCTTGTTGCTCAGTTGTCGCTTCTGCGCCGTTTTGAATTTCGTCAGCCATGTTGTTCTTCCTTTATATTTTTACGCCATTATTTATTGGCATTTTAATCTAAGATATTTTCACTTTTACGCAGAGGCTAAAAGTGAAGCTAATTTTTCTTGAGCATGTAATGCAAATAAATCGTCACAACCACCAATATGGTTATTGTTAATAAATATTTGTGGCACGGTTGAAGCGCCCTGACTACGTTTGATCATTTTCTCACGCAGTGGTGCATCACCGTCTATTTTTATTTCGTTGTACGCAACGTTCATATCATCGAATAAAGCTTTCGCTCTCATGCAATAAAAACAAGTCGCTTTAGTATATATATCAACTGCCATTACGATAACCCGTTGTTTAATTGTGAATTACTTAGTTACAGGTAAACCTGCACTTAACCAAGCACTCATTCCACCTTTAAGAATACTCACTTTAGTGAAACCCGTTTTTGCTAGCTGATTAGCCACTTTACTTGCACTAAGACCAGCACTACATACTACAATAATGGGTGTATCTTTATGTTTTTCAAGACTAGTGAAGTCATTTTTACTGACTTTTTCATTGCCAAGATGCACTGCATCAACAATATGTCCGGCTTTAAAGTCTTTTTCGCTACGGCTATCAACCACAACACCCGACTCTCTATTAATTAAAAAAGTCATTTGTTGCGTACTTAATTGCTTAATAGGCGACATTTGAATTTTGATAGTAATGACAATAATCATTAAAACAATAACCAACCAAGCTCCACTAAGTAAAGGCTGGCTCATTGCGAAAGTAATAAGTTGATCCATAAGTTTTACATTCTAATTAACTAAAAATTTTCCACAGTATACAGGCTAATAAACTAAACCCAAACTGAACTTTTCATACAAAAACACAATAATGAAATAACTTTGCATATATCATTGGTTTTTGATCTTAAAACTGAAACATTTTGTCTAAACAGACAGAAGATATTCACATCGTGTCTTGATATACTGCTGCTGAAAATTATTTTCAATGATCTAACGCTCGTATTACTTTTATCTATCTTTGTTCTAATAAAGGAAGCCATAATGCCAAACAAGAAGTCTACTGTTCTTATTATTCTAGATGGTTGGGGATATAGAGAAAACACAGAATCAAATGCTATTTATCATGCTAACACCCCAGTATTAGATAACTTAATAGCTAACAAGCCCAATATGTTGATTGAAACCTCTGGCATGGCGGTAGGTTTACCAGACGGACAAATGGGTAACTCTGAAGTTGGACATGTTAATTTAGGCGCTGGGCGTATTGTTTATCAAGACTTCACCCGAATTACTAAAGCAATTAAAGATAAAGAATTTCAAAACAATCCAACGTTAGCTAGTGCAGTAGAAAATGCCGTAAGCAATAATAAAGCAATTCACGTTTTTGGTTTGCTCTCTCCAGGCGGCGTTCATAGTCATGAAGATCACATTTTTGCCATGTTAGAAATGGCCGCAGAGAAAGGCGCTAAGGCAATTTATTTGCATGCATTTTTAGATGGCCGAGATACACCACCGCGCAGTGCAGAAGCCTCACTTATCAAAGCACAAGAAAAATTTGCAGCACTAGGCTGTGGCCAAGTAGCCTCAGTTATTGGTCGTTATTATGCTATGGACAGAGATCAGCGCTGGGATCGCGTTGAATCAGCTTATAATTTAATGGTTTCAGGACAAGCCGAATACCAATACAGTAAAGCAACTGACGCTTTACATGCCGCTTACGAGCGTGACGAAAATGACGAATTTGTCAAAGCTTCAGCCATTACCGATGCTGAAGGTAATGTCATTCAAGTAGAAGATGGCGATGCCATGATCTTTATGAATTTTCGAGCCGACCGCGCGCGTCAATTCACCCGTTGTTTTACCGAACCAACGTTCACAGGCTTTAAACGCCAGCAGCAACCTAAACTTGGCAGCTTTGTGATGTTAACCGAGTACGCTGCTGATATTGATGCGCCATCTGCTTTTCCAAAAGTCGAGCTTCACAACGTTTTAGGCGAATGGCTAGAAAAACATAACAAAACACAACTGCGCATTTCAGAAACTGAAAAATATGCCCACGTCACATTTTTCTTCAGTGGCGGTAAAGAAGACACCTTCAAAGGTGAAGAACGAATATTAGTACCATCACCACAAGTGGCTACTTACGATTTGCAGCCTGAAATGAATTCCACCCTATTAACTGATAAATTAGTAGCAGCGATTGAAAGCGGCGATCACGACTTTATTGTTTGTAATTACCCTAATGGTGATATGGTTGGTCATACCGGTGATTTTGATGCTGCCGTAAAAGCTTGTGAAGCTGTTGACGGATGTATAGGCCGCATTGTTACCGCGTTAGAAAAAACAGGTAGCGAGTGCTTAATTACCGCCGACCACGGCAATGCAGAACAAATGTTAGATAACGAATCAGGACAGGCACATACCGCCCATACCTGTGAACCTGTTCCTTTAATATATTTTGGTCGAAAAGCAGCAATGGCAAAATCAGGCGCACTTAGTGATATTGCACCGACAATTTTATCCTTGATGGATATGCCTCAACCTGAAGAAATGACAGGACATAACTTATTAACGCTAACTTAACGTAAACGTGCTTTTTATTGTGCCTTATAACGACAACGCTAGATGCTTATCAATAAAACTTAGCCAGTATAATGCTGGCTATGGTTTTTGCATTGGCTTAATCATACTCTGCTTATCGTTTAATACTTTGGCTCAAGCAAGCGCAAACAACAGTGCAAAGACAAATCAACAACTTAGCGATATCCAACAAGCTATTAATCAACAAAAACAAAACCTATCAAACACAAATGTTAAAATCAGTGATCTAGAACAACAGCTAAAAGCTGATGATCTGGCAATAGGAAAAATAGCTAAAAACTTATCAAAGACTTCCAGTGAGTTAACCGCTACAGAAAATAAATTAGCTGCATTAAGTGCTGAAAAAAAACAACTTGAACTGGCTAAAAAACAACAAGAAGAAATACTCGCCAAACAATTACGAGCCGCTTATTCTACGGGTCATCACGACTACATTAAGCTAATACTTAATCAAGAAAAGCCGAGTAGCGTGCAACGCACTATCACCCATTATCAGTACTTAAATACAGCGCGTATTAAAGAAATTGAAGCATTTAAAAGTACCATTACGCAATTAAATGACGTTACGCAACAATATCAACAGCAAGCAGAGCAATTAACACAGTTAACACAAACCCAAAGCCAGCAAAAACAAATTCTCGAATTATCAAAAACCAAACAAAAACAAACTTTAAAGGCTTTGAATCAAAAAGCACTTACAGAACAACAAAAGCTAGCCAAACTAGAAAGAGAAGAATCAGCTTTAGTCTCCTTATTGAAAAAAATGGCTGCCGATGCCGCAAAAGCGAAACAAGCAGAAAATTTAGTCGGACTGAGTAAATTAAAACGTAAACTCAGTTGGCCAGTAAAAGGGCGAATCAATCATAGCTTTGGTTCAAGTAAACAAGGCTATTTAAAATGGAAAGGCGTATTCCTTTCAGCGCCAATTGGCCGAGAAGTAAAAACTATTCATAACGGCACAGTTTTATTTTCAGATTGGTTAAAAGGTTATGGACTGGTTACCGTTGTTGACCATGGTGATGGTTACATGAGTTTATATGGCCATAACCAAGCCTTACTAAAATCGGTAGGTGATCGTGTTGAAGCAGGCGAACCAATAGCCTTAGTTGGCCAAAGTGGTGGCCAAGCTAATTCAGGACTTTACTTTGAAATTAGGCACACTGGTATTGCAGTTAACCCCAAGCTCTGGTGCAAGTAATTTTGTTTACTAAATCAATTATTATCTATTGAACTAGTCGATTTTGCCCACTTGAACTGCTATTCTCCCTATCGACTTATTATAAGAAAAATTTACCGTGCTTAAATTATTTTCCAAATTTATATTGTTATTAAGCTTACTTTCTCCTGCCTTACTTTTTGCTCAATCAGCGCAAGTAGCGATTATTATTGACGACATTGGCTATCGTAAAAGTGATGCCCAAGCGCTTTACTTACCGGGCAATATTAGTTACGCCATTTTACCTCATACCCCGTACGGCAAAAGATTAGCGCTAAAAGCACAAGCTAAGAATAATGATGTTATTTTGCATATCCCAATGGAATCAAAAAATGGTAAAAAGCTAGGGCCTGGCGCGTTAACCAGTGAAATGAATGAAAATGGCATTCGTGAAAGCTTAAGTAATGCTTTTGCTGAAATTCCTTTTGCGTTAGGTATTAACAACCACATGGGTAGCAAGCTTACTGAATTGTATCAACCAATGGCTTGGACCATGCAGTTTCTAAGAGAACGAGATTTAGTCTTTATAGATAGCGTAACCACTAGCGCTAGCCAAGCTGAAGACGTTGCAATCAGCTTTGGCGTACCGAGTTTACATCGGCATATATTTCTCGATAACAAACTCGAACACAACTATATTCGCCGGCAGTTTAAACAATTAATTAGAGACGCTAAACGCTATCAGACCGTGGTGGCTATTGCTCACCCACATCCTGAAACGATAACGTCTCTGAAAAAACTTCTGCCTTTGCTCGCACAAAACAATGTTGAGCTTGTGCCAATATCTACATTACTTAACCGTAAGTTAACAACACCTAACCTACAAATAAATGCTGAAGACTGAGGTATTCCTACATTTATTAAATGTGTAAAATTTTCTGACAGTGCAACATTAACTAGCTCTTTATATTATGTTTTTTAAGAAGTTTATGAAGATATTTTACGGGTATCGCATAAGTAATTCCACTGGGTTTACTGATCACCGTTTCTTTACTTTGCTGAACAAAAACCTTATTAATTACACCGACAACCTCACCCGTTTTAACATCATACATAGCGCTACCACTATTGCCTGGATAAGCCGTTGCATCTAATTGATACACTAAATAGGGATCTCTTAAGCGTTTCAGCATAGCAATACTAATTTGTCTTGAGTCATCAACGGGGATAATAGTCGGTGTTACTGCAGCAATTATTCCACGGTGAGTAACCGGATAAAGCCCAAGTACCGCGCCAATAGGAAACCCCGTGAATGCAATACTACTGCCTTCTTTAATAAAGCCATTCTTTGCTAAGGTTAATGCCGGTAACGCTCTCCCTTCTATTTTAAGAATAGCTAAATCATGCTCTTCATCAGTGGCAACTAATGTTGCTAATCTAACCTTAGCTGCTGGTCCTTTCCCGGTAAATACGGCTAGTTTTTGTAATAAATTATCATCTAACTCGGTATCAATAACGTGATTATTTGTCACGATGTACGTTCCATCCCCAACCACAAAGCCGGTACCATTAAGCTGATTTTTCTGCCGTCCTGTTGGCGTATAAACGCCAATTCCTACAACAGACGGTTTAACCATGCTAACGGTATCAACTAAATTAGCGTAGGTTATTGAGCTACAAAGTAACCCAATCAATATCAATGGTTGTAATAATCGTTTCATATTTTCACTCTTTTTTAAAAATTTCACACATTACCTGAACTTAGCATAATCTTTGGCTAGCGATTTCGAAATTATTACCCATAATTAAATAATATAATAGAAGGGGATATGTTTAGTGGCGAATAATATAGTACCGATTTTAGCCGGCGGAGGCACACGCTTACCCGCGCATATTGGCGTACTGCAAGCTTTAGATGAATTGAATATCAATTTTACTCACCTTGTCGGCGTTTCTGGTGGCAGTATCATTGCCAGCTTTTATGCTGCTGGCCTTACAATAAAAAAAATGAAAAAGATTGCTTTAACCACTAATTATAATCAATTTAAAGGCTATTCCATAGTAAGTTTAATTCGTAATGGCGGCTTAAGCTCTGGTGATGTTTTTGAACAATGGGTCGATAAGCATCTAGACGGAAAAACCTTTAACGACCTGGATTGCAATCTTCATATAGTAGCGACTGATGTAAAAACAGGTCGTCCAGTAATTTTTGATCGTAAAAGAACACCCGGGATGAAAGTATCTTTGGCCGTACGCTTTTCTATGTCGATACCACTGGTGTTTAGTTTTAAAAAATTTGGTAGTCACTTAATGGTTGATGGCAGTATTTTATCAGAAGATGCCCTACATAGAGATTGGGCCATGGATGGCACACCCGTACTGTGTTTTCGTCTGCGCGGTGAACATGAATATGACGAACTGAAAACAGATGGTATGTTCCCTATTATCAACTACGTTACTTTACTCATTAGAACCTTTATGACCACGATATCACGCGAATATATCAACGATGCATTCTGGCATAACACCATTATTATCAATGCTGGCCTATCCTCAGCCGTTGATTTTGGTATGAGTGAAGAGAAAAAACTCGAATTATTTGATATTGGTTACCATACTGCAATGGAAATAGTACCGATTAAAACTAAGCATGGTAGCTAAACTCTTAAAAAATAAACATTATTAATAAATACTTAACAAATATATTTCATAATACATACATAAAATGCTAAATTAATTCTATGATAATAAAAAATACAAGAATGGTTAATTGATCTAACCAAATAAAATGAGAAAATAATGAATTGGAGCAAGAAGTTACTAGACGCCCCAGTAATTGGAGGTATAACAAAACGCATTGCATCAATGAAAATTAATCATGATGCGATGAATATTGCTGAGCATTTTACCCAATTCCTACAACCAGAGTTTGCAAGTAATGATGAACTGCGTGATGAAGTTTTCCGTATTCGCCACAATGTATACTGTGAAGAATTAGCTTTTGAAAAAGTAAAAGCTGAAGGCAAAGAGCAGGATGAGTTTGATGCCCAATCAATCTTCTCAATGATCAAACATAAACCTTCAAATACCTATACAAGTTGCGTTCGTGTAGTTAAATCAGCGAACGAAACTGAACTACTTCCCATAGAAAAATATTGCTTAGACGCTATACAAAATAAAGAGTTACACCCAAGTAACTTTCCACGCCATGAGATAGGTGAAATATCACGCCTTGCCGTAAAGGCTGACTTTAGACGTCGTAAAACCGATAAATTCAGAGGCTCAGCCTTAGGTGCCATTAATGAACCTACTTACTCAGAAACAGAATTGCGCTGTTTTCCATTTATAGCTATTGGGCTTTATATGGCCGCCGCAACTATGAGTATGGAAACGGGTGTTAAACATGTTTACGTCATGATGGAGCCAAGGCTAGCACGTAGTATGAAGTTCGTTGGTATAAATTTCATTCAGCTTGGAGAAGCCATTGATTATCATGGACTACGAGCCCCCTATTACATTAACCCCAAGATATTTATGGAAAACTTATCTCCAGGTTTTAAATGTTTATATAAAGCTATAGCGAAAGATATTAAAGACTACCTTTCAAACATTTAAGTTAGTTAAAACCTTCAAATATTTTGTCCCTCTATGCTAAACTCTAAAAAACATAGAGGTTTATAAATTATTCTAACAAGCGTTGTTTTTTCTCTTTTTGTGTTGCAGTAATTACCGTAATTTCATTCAATATCTTCTGAGCCTCTTTGTTATTATTATTTTCTAATAACGTTTCAGCAAAGTTCAAGGCTATATCAATATCTTCACCATTAGATAATTTATAAGCCTCTTTAGCTTTTACTAATGCCTCTGATTTTTTATCAGACTTCAACAAAGCTTGAGCATAGGTATCAACTACATTCGGTATCTCTGAGTTTAGTTCATAAGCCTTTTTTGAGTATTTCAATGCTTGCACAAGCTCACCTTGATCCATATAAAGCCAAGATAAGTTATTTAATGCCACAATATTTTCAGGTTGTACTCTAATCAGTTTCTCATATTCTATAACAGCTTTATCTTGGTGCTCGGCTAAATACATATTCGCTAAACTAAAGCTAACTCTCGGGTTAATTTTATTTTGTACTGCTTCTTTTACTGAAAATTTCTCTAGCAGTTCAATAGCTTCTAATTTTTGATTATTCCCCTGTAAAGCGAAAGAAAGAAGAGTTGCGTTAATACTGTTAGGTGCTGCTAGGTATTGTTGCTCTAACTTTGGAATCTGTCTCTTATACACATCTGACGCTGCCGACGAATAGAGAGGTGTAGATC
>OMOM01000446.1_pt1 | contig 22246 bp, 22 predicted proteins | sample 1646501 | NCBI WGS metagenome assembly OMOM01 (sample SAMN05416802, study PRJEB24817) | seawater metagenome | isolation source: Sea water | place: Canada:Atlantic | collected 2013-07
AATCTCACTGATAGTAATACTCAAGACAATACTCATCATAGCAGTATCGTTAAGTAACTCTATGTTAGCAGTGCTTGTATTGTTATAACTAATCTACCTTATGGATCATTAAGGGTTTCCTTAATGTAATCTCACTGATAGTAATACTCAAGACAATACTCATCATAGCAGTATCGTTAAGTCACTTTGTTTATCTCCCTTACCATTAGAAACTAAAACTAAAGGATAAATAACAAAATGACTAAAGTTCTATTAAATACAATTAACCTACAAGCACCAACTCAATTACGTGAAACTAAAGAATCACAACTGCACATTGAAGACCTAGCGTACTCATATATTGATACAGGTGAATTCCATAAGTTACCTTGGGTAGGTCGTATCAACGGTGGTGAGGTATTAGTACCTATTGATGGGTTCCATCGTTTACATGCTGTTGAATGGTTGGCTTCAGAAGAATACCAAGAATTACCAGATGCACCTTCAGTGGAACACCTTGACCTTACACAGGTCGAAGTACGTATAACAACCTTTGCGACAATGGCTGAAGCTATAATAGCTGCTGCAGGTGTTAATTCGACTCACGGTATGAAGCGTAAGAACGGTGACATTGGTAGTGCTATTAAGGCAATACTTGAAGTTGAGCCTATGATGTTTATGCACAGTCCATACAAACTTAACAAAGAGGCTATTATGGCTGCTGTTAAATGTAGTTCAAGTCACTACACCAGAGAAACTGCACAGATACGAAGTAACCTTAGTGGTCAGCGTGATCTTGATATTTACCGCATGTTAGAAGAAGGTAAGAGTTCACGTGATATTGAAGGCCGTACAGGTTGTTCTAAATCGACTGTAGCTAATATGGCTAAAGAACTAGCACAGAAAGACGTACCTGTTGAGTCACACCACGTGGAATTCGATAACGATGAAGCTGACGATGGTGAAGAGAAGCCTACCGTATTCACTCACATGACTACAGTAACACCTGTTGAAGATCCGTGGGCTGACGAAGGTGGCTCTTTTGAGCCAATGTCCCAAAAGAGCCACTCAGAAACTTCAGGTGATCAAAGTGCCTCAAATGAGCCAATGGCTGAAATGGGGGAGTCAGACAAAACTTCAAATGACCAAAGTGTCCAGAAAAGCCCAGTGAGCAAAAATGGACAGTCAGAAACTTCAAGTGACCAAGGTGTCAAAAAAGAGCCAATGGCCGATATGGGACATTTAGACGAAACTTCTGATGACCAAACTAGCTCAAATGACCCAATGGCTGTAATGGGATTAAAAAGTAACATAACAGATCATGATTTAATGAAATTTGCTGACGGCTTGACCTCCTCACAGAAAAGGCTTCTATTAGAGTATCTTGGAGACTTTTAAATAAATAGGTTATTACGAATTGCATTAATTATATGTAATCCCAAAAAACGATAAAATACCCAATGGCTATGTAATGATTTATTACAGCATTGGGTTTTTTATCGCCTTTATTTAGTTTCTTCAAAAGACAGTCATCACACTGAATGAATTCAAGGTGAAAATTCATTATTACAGTTTATAAATGATTAATTAATGAAGCCATTCTATTTCTATCTGGTCAGCTGTTTTGTTAACAGTTTTAGCTAAACGTTTTACATCATGTCTAGCATAATGACCAAAGCTCATTGTCGTCCCAGTTTTATGACCTACTACGTGAGCCACATCAAACTCTCTAAGTGAAGCTCTCTCGCTAGCGGTGATAAAGTGATTTCTTAATGAGTGAAATGAACGTGTTGAATCATCCGTAATTTCAGAGACTTTAAATCTAGAAAATACTCTCCCTGCAGCTTTAGTATCTAAGTTAAGTGGTAACTGAATGTCATCAACCTGAGGTGGAACTGGTATAATACGTACTGCACTTTCTGTTTTCCCTTTGCGGATAACTAAGCACTTTATACCTTCAATAATTTCTACATCAGCTGTGCAAAGCTCGCTTAATCTAGCTCCAGTAAATAATCCAAGTCTAGCTAAGTCTCTAACAGAAGCAGGACATTCGTTAAGAATTTTGTGCAACTGAGTCTTGCTAAATAGCTGTTTAGGCTTAGACCCCTGACCTCTGTATTGACTTAAGTCATGATCACAAAATGGACTCGTTTTAATTAGGATTTCCCCCAGTTGATAAGCGTGAGTCCAAATAGATCTTAACCGTGAAAGGTGAGCCACAATCGTTCCATGAGCGAACTCACAGCCTAGATGTTGAATGTATTCGACAACCTGTCGTTTGTTCAAATCCTTTAAAGGTATATCGTCAATTGATAAGTAAATTAGAAATCTATTTAGACTGTTCTTTATTTTCGAGCTTGTGTCATGACTCATATTTGCTTTATGAGATAACAAACTATTAAGGCTTTCTTTAATTGTGATTGTAAACTGGTGTTCTACATCTCCGTACATCTCTTGTCTATATGCAGCCTTGGCTATAGGGTTCCTAGGTAAAACGTCATCATAGTCTAATGAGCATTCTTTATCTTTTAATGCGCCTGCATATGGACGCAACTCTTCTAAATAGAGCTTGAACTCAATACGTTTAGAACTATAAGTACGTTGCAGTAAACCTGCAATCTCACCATTTATTTTATCTCTATGTAAACGCGCTTGCCTAATCGAACATGTACCTAAGCTTTTTGTTATGTGAGACTTACCTTGATAACTACTTTGTAATCCTTTTGGCACTCTTCTGTTGTAAACCCATGTGTCGTGATGTTTTTTTAAGTACTGGTTATTAATGCTCATTATTTATCCTTATGTAATTTGTGGTACGGAATGTGTAACGTTTAGTTGCTGACATCCCTCTAATGGTAAGGGACACAGCGATACATAAGGATTCAGGGTACTTTGATGTAAAAATAGAACTTTAATTCTATTTTTGTGTGATTCAAATCATTAAACGAAAGCCCGAATAGCGATATTCGGGCTTTTTTTTTAACGAATTAAAATATACTTTCTAGTTAGTGATTTAATTTGTCGATTGTTCAAGCTTCAAGTGTTGGCCAGTTCCATGCATACCAAACAATCGCCACTGAAATTAAAACCTCTATTGCTGTTAGAAATAGGTAAAACACCCAAGTTTCTGTCAAATTAGTTGCAATAAGCATAATTATATAAAGCGTGCTCAGTATTATATTCAACCAACGATTGATTTTAGGCTTAACCACTAAGGTAAAAAATATCATCACACTGGGTATTGCCATCAATAAAGCCACGGCAAAAAACTGAAGTTGCGTTTCAGTTGTCGCCTTAACTTCCATCGCTTTTGCTAATATTCCAGGTACATAAATCTGTATATAGTCTCCATAGACATAACAAAACATAACCGCTATCCAAAGCGCCGAAATTTTTAGTTTGACGTTAATTTGAAAGTCTTCAAAAACTGCTTTTGTACTATTTATAGAACTCATTTGTAACTCCATTTATTAATATAATATAGCGCTGCCGAACAGGCCAAAGGTGATAGTTAAAAATATTAGTGAAGGACAATACCAATATTTTTATTAACACTTGCTCAGTGACAAGATAACTAAGGGGCGTTATTGCAACTTGTCCGTGATTGATTAAATAATAGATTTTATAAGAGCTTATGTCGTCCGAGACTAGAAGCGCGGACACTTTTTTAGGTGTATTTGTAGATAATGAGGTAGAATTAAACGCTTAAATCTTCAAGTGTGTAAAAAGGTATTAAATTTGACAGACCCTGTCGTAATGATTATCAGCATGGTTATACTAGGACAGATATTACTAAGCGTTCCTATTCTTCTTAGCCGAGCAATGAAGTCTGTAATTTTTTTACCTTTAGCAATATTCTTACTTGCCAATAGCATTATTGCACTCGTGCCAGTTGTTAATGCTCAATTTCCTGACTGGAGTCAATTGTATAGTGCGATAGTTTTTCCTACTCTTTTTTTATTGTGTCCCTGTTTATGGTTTTATATTGAAGGGATCACCGCTGAAAAACCTTGGAAGCTAAACAAAAAGCAAGCCCTCCATTTTGTTTTGTTCTGGCCTGCTCTTATTGTTGGTGTAATGATCATGTTTTTACCAAAAGACATGTATACAGATATATTTATTAACGATATTGATGTGGTTGCTCCTTTAGCTATCGTCACCGCTATAGGCTTATTGGTTTTGATGATGCTCTGGCTTGGTCAATGTGTATATATCGCTTTTCGTATTATTTACCGTTTGGTTGATTATCGAAAACAGTTGAAAAATGTGTTCTCTAATCATGACGATAAATCACTTAACTGGATGAACTGGCTACTATTCATTGCTATTAGTACTTGGTTGTTTTCTTTGGTTACGGTGTTTTCTTCAAACCTATTTGATAATTTCTTATTTAATATAAGAACTGAGAGTTTGTTGTCACTGCTGTTGGTTTGGAGCTTGGCTCACTTTGGCTTGCAGCAAAAACCGGGATTTACTGGCTATAGTGAAAGTGAAAGCGTCGATATTGCTGTTCGAAATAATGACGACAATGTTGAAATAAGTTCTCCAATGAAGTATCAACGTTCAGCGCTAGATAATGAGCAATCCAATCGTATTGCAGATAAAATTAATAACATTATGAGCAAAGAGACGTTATATTTAGATCCAAATCTGTCACTGCAAAAACTCGCTAACCATTTAGCTATATCTCCTAATTATATCTCACAAACACTGAATGAAACGCTATGTACAAACTTTTTTGATTTCATCAATAAGTGGCGCATTGAAGCAGCGAAGCCGAAAATATTAGCTAATCAAGATTCAGTACTTACCATCGCACTTGAGGTTGGATTTAACGCGAGATCTTCTTTTTATAAAGCCTTTAAACAAGAAATAGGACAAACCCCAAGTGAGTTTCGTAAGCAAAATAGTTCACATTGAAAATAACTGATTAGGGGCACTCGTTAACCTATAGAGCTTAACGAGTACTGCTGATAAGAGTAACTGAATATTCCGGCAATGGAAAAGCTAGCATCAATTTCAATATAAAAACGTTGCTAAATTTTATTATTTTGTTGGAATTCCAACGGTTATTTTAAGTGCTTGAAAGTTAGGGGTATATAGTGGGGTATCAGTAATGCTTCCCATGAAACTATTTTAAAAAAACAAGTCTCCCTTTAATTAACTCAGAACGCTTTTATCAATTATTCCTCGAGCAATAAGTGCCTTTAAAATAGCAGCGCTTTTTTCTCTAAATGCATCGCGAAGTAAACGTACAGCAGGAGTAATCGACTGCCTGCTTGGGCATACAAGCCAAAGTTCTGTTTGTGTCGGCGTAAAATTTGGCATAATACTGACAACATTACCCGCGAGTAAATCGTTTGACATATCTAAGCACGATTTTACAGCAAGGCCTTTACCAGATAAACACCAGCGCCTGACTAGGTCACCATCGTTAGTTGCGTACCTACCATTCATTTTGACTTTAAATTCGCTGTCTTCACCACTAAATTCCCATACATCTTTTATGATGTCATGGATCTGATAAAACAAGCCTTTATGAGCCACCAAATCGTGTGGGTGACTTGGTGTGCCATGCTGATCTAAATACGCCTGAGTTGCACATAAAACACGTGGAACATTACAAATTTTAAACCCATACATACTGGCATCACTAGGTTTACCGTAGCGCAGTGCTATATCTACCGAGTCGCGGTAGAAATCGATTTTACTATCACTAACATTAGCGCGTAAGCTTAATTTGGTGTGGATTTGCATAAACTCATCAAGCCATGGAGTAACAACATTACGTCCTAAGTCTGACGACATTGCAATGCGTAGCTCACCGTCAATAATATCATCGTCGCTTTTCATTGTTTGCTTTGCTTGATCGAGCATAGCAAGTGCTTGCTGGCATTGAGGAATATAGCGCTCCCCCGCGGCTGACAAACGCAAATGGCGGGTGGTGCGAATAAAAAGATCAAGTCCAAGCGATTTTTCTACTCTTTTAACTGCTGCACTGGCAGTAGCAGTTCGCATATCGAGATTTGAAGCAGCGGCGGTAATACTCTTAAACTCAGCTACTTTTAATATTACCTGTAGGTCTTCTAACAACATTTTTATAAATCCACTTTGGTTAAATCTAATTGAAGCTAATAGCTAAAAATATACTCACTATTAGTATTAAAGCATAAATCAATATCTAGATTATCAATTATTTTTTGATAATGTTTCAATGATTAGGTGGTTTATCTAAATGAGTGTAAAACGTAAACTAACTCCATCAGCTAGAAAGCTATCACTTACACAATTTATTTAGGATACATAATGATGAAAGCCATCGGTTATAAAAAATCTCTTCCTGTTTCAAACCCTGAGTCGCTAATTGATGTGGAGCTACCACAACCAATTGCTACCGGTCGCGATTTACTGATAAAAGTTAAAGCCATTGCCGTTAACCCTGCAGATTACAAAGTACGTTTATTTATGCCACCAGCCGATGGCGAAGTAAAAGTAATTGGTTGGGATGCTGTTGGCGAAGTTGTTGCAACAGGTGATGCTGTAACAAGCTTTAAACCTGGTGATGCCGTTTATTATGCCGGTGATATTACTCCTTCAGGCAGTAACGCAGAATTTCAATTAGTGGATGAACGCATTGTCGGTTTTAAGCCGCAAAGCTTAAACAATGCCGAAGCTGCAGCATTACCACTGACAGCAATAACAGCATACGAATTATTATTTGAGCATTTAAACATTGTAAAACAAGCGCCTGATTCAAAAACAAAATCAGACGAAGTTATTTTGGTTACGGGTGCAGCTGGCGGCGTTGGTTCTATCTTTATTCAATTAGCTAAAGCAATTACTGGCGCAACTGTGATTGCAACAGCATCACGCGAAAGCTCGCAAGCATGGGTTAAAAAACTAGGCGCTGATCATGTGGTTGATCACACCAAACCATTACCAGCACAAATTGAAGCGCTAAACATTGGCTCAGTAACACATGTGGCTAGCCTGCACAGTACTGATACTTACTTTGAAGCATATACCGAAGTACTAACACCATTTGGTAAAATTGCGATGATTGACGATCCTGAGTCATTAGATGTTAGCAAATTAAAAATGAAAAGCTTATCGCTTCATTGGGAATTTATGTTTGCTCGTTCAATGTTTAACGCTAAAGATTTAATAGAACAAAGTAAGTTATTAAATCATGTTGCTGATTTAATTGACCAAGGCTACGTTCAAACGACCATAGGTAAAAATTTAGGTACGATTAATGCGGCTAATTTACGCATTGCTCACGAAGAGCTAGAAGCGGGTACATCAATCGGTAAAATTGTACTTGAAGGCTTTTAATCACCACTTTGAAAGCCTCAATTTTTACATGATAAATAAGATACGTGAACTTGCAGACCCTAAAGGTTTACTCGGTAGCGTTGATAGAGCGGTTTTATTGTTACGTGAAGATAAACAGGCACTTTTTAGTCAAGCGCAATTAGAGAGACTTGAGTAAGCTACATTTCTCGAACGATATAATTGCCGCGCTTGATTATAAGGTGAGCAAAGAGCGACAGGTAATAGATGAAGCCACTCGCCAATGGCTCAACAAATAAGTAATTAATTGTTATACAGGCTTTGTTTTTAATAAAACGGCTCAACATAGTAAACATAGTAAACATCGGCTAAACAAGCCACCTAACGGAGAACCACATGACTCACCCAATTATTAGTGATTTAGAAAAACGTTACACGACTAAGCTCTATACAACCAAGCGTATTCCCCAAGATGACCTAAACATAGTTTTTCAAGCCATGCGTCTTTCTCCTTCATCAATTAACTCACAACCTTGGAAGTTTATTGTTATTGAGTCTGATGAAGCTAAAGAACGTATGCATAATACCTTTGCTAATAAATTTCAGTTTAATCAACCACATATTAAAACAGCTTCGCACGTTATTTTATTTGCTTACAACCCTAAATATACTCGCGAAGATTACGCAAAAGTCATTGATGCAGATATTAAAAATGGTCGTACTCAAGCAGAAAATCGCGAACAATCATTTGGCGCTTTTGCTTTTGTTGATATGAATACAGACGAGCAAGGCAACAATGCAACATGGACTAAAGCGCAAACCTACATTGCTTTAGGTAACACAATGCATGCAGCAGCACGTTTAGGTATTGATTCAACTCCAATGGAAGGTGTAGATGCTGAGCTTATTGGTGAAGTTTTTGAAAAAGAATTAGACGGTTACATCTGTGACGTAGCATTAGTGCTTGGTTACCACGATGATTCTGAAGATTATAACGCTAAACTACCTAAGTCTCGTTTAGCGAAAGAGCAAATAATCCAAGTCTTATAAGCTTGCTATAAAATTTTAAACGCTAACCAGCTTGAGCGTTAGTGTTCGCATTAGCTAAATAAACTAAGCCACTTATATTTTAAGTGGCTTTTTTGTTAGCTGATTTTTTAAAGAAAAAGACCAGTGACGAAATTACTGGCCTAAAACGCAATACAAAGGGAGTCATAACCTGCTACTTTGCTAGTTTGAGAAAAATGTTAAAACATGTTGCTTCATCATTTGAAGTGACGTCGATTTTACCGGCATTAGTTTCTACAAGAGCTTTAACAATCGCTAGGCCTAATCCAGCACCATCGCTGTGTCGCGTTCTTGACTTATCAGGTCGATAAAAACGGTCAAATAAATAGGGAATATGCTCAGCTGGTATCTTTTCTCCAGGGTTTATTACTGATATGCAAGCTTGTCCATTGCTTGTAGTCGTCATGTTCACAGTGACTGATAAGCCTTTGGCGGTATAACGCATGGCATTTGATAACAAGTTAGATATTAATTGGCGAAAATGTAATTTATCGCAATAAAAAGTTAAATTTTCGCCTCGCTTTATAAACGTTATATTTTTTTCTTCAGCTAGCGCATCAAAATACTCAAACAATGCCGCTATTTCGGTATCGCTATTTAATATCTGCTGCTCAGGTTTGATCAGGCCATTTTGTGTTTTTGCCAGCCAAAGCATATCGCTGACCATCTTGGTTAATCTATCTAGCTCTTCTAAGTTAGAAAATAATAATTCCTGATACTCTTCTAGTTTTCGTGGTCTTGATAGTCCAACCTGACTTTGAGTAATAATGTTTGTTAAAGGTGTTCTGAGTTCGTGAGCGATATCGGAGGAGAAATTTGATAAACGTAAAAATTCATTTTGTAATCTATCAAGCATTAAATTAAAAGAGCGCACCATATTAATTAATTCAGTGGGCACTTTGTCTTCATCTAATCTAATTTCAAAGTTATCGCTTTGGATATCCTGCATTTTTCTACTCAGGCCCCGTAAAGGGTTTAGTCCCTGATAAACAGCAAACCAAGCAGCTAGTAAAACCATTAGCCCTGAACAAAGCATAATAATCCATAAACTTTGTTTAAAGTGACTGAGAAATTGCATATGAAAACTCATATCAATAGCAACGGTGATTTTGTAGTTGGCCTGCTGACTACGATAATTGGTGACCAACACCCTATAAATAGACTTGCCAATACTGTGTCTGGTAATATTTTCGCCATTAAAACCAAGAGTTGTAGGCAAGGGAATGTTCAACTGGCTAAAGTCTCTGGGTGAGTTGCTGTATATTAATTCACCTGCCTGGCTGTTCACTTGAAAATAAACACCGTGATGACCAGCCACGGCTTTTGATAAAGCGTTAGCTAGTGGCATTTTGGTATTGTGCTGTTGTGATAATGTTGTTTCAATTGAATGGTTAATCACCTTTAGCTCGCCAATATCTTGCTGAATAAAGTGGTGGTCAATAGAGCTATAGATAAGTGTACCGATAACAGAAAGGCTAAATACAGCGGTAATGGCAACAAACAATACAACTCTGAAGGTAATTGACCGAGTCCTAAAATTAATTTTCATTAAATTCAGCCTCTAATTTATAACCCATACCCCGAACAGTATGAATAAGTTTTACTCCAAACTCATCATCAATTTTTCCTCTTAATCGACGGATAGCAACGTCGATGACGTTTGTATCACTATCAAAGTTCATGTCCCAAACTTGAGAAGCAATTAATGAACGAGGTAAAACTTCGCCTTCTCGGCGGAGCAACAATTCAAGAAGGTTGAACTCTTTGTTACTTAATAGAATACGCTTACCTGCGCGCTGAACCTTGCGTTTAGGGATATCTATTTCTAAATCAGCCACTGTTAATATATCGGCAATCTTTTGGGTGCCGCCGCGGCGAATCAGTGTGCGTACTCTGGCTAATACTTCCGAAAAGGCAAACGGTTTTATCAGATAATCATCAGCACCTAGTTCAAGACCTTTTACTCTATCATCGACACTATCTCGCGCAGATAAAAATAAAACAGGGGTCTCATTATTAGCTTCACGTAAAGATTGTAGAATCCGCCAACCGGAGACATCGGGTAACATTACGTCTAAGATAATAACATCAAATAATTCAGTCATAGCGAAGTGGTGACCATCAAGGCCATTACGAGCTAAAGACACCTGAAAGCCTGACTCACTTAAGCCTTGCTTTAAGTAGTCACCAGTTTTAACTTCGTCTTCAACAACTAATAAACGCATATAATTCCTTCAATAAAGTCCTTCATCACGGTTTCGATAACACTATGCAATATCAACTACAACAATAACATGACGCGAAGATTACAACTTTGTAATCTTCGCGTCATGTCAATGTCAGGCAAAACATTTATACTCTAGGTATATTCTAATATCAAAGGATAAGTAATGAGAGTTAAAGAGTCACTACATCCAACACATATGCCAAGAAGACGGTTTGTTCAAGGTTTAATTGCTGGCGGCGTGCTGGCGGCATGCCCTAGTATAATTTATGCTGCTTCATCACTAACCACAGGCAATAGAGGTAATGTAACAGAATTGAGCGGTAAAGTTATTGATTTGGTGATAGGTGAATCACTGGTTAATTTTACTGGTGTTGTACGTACAGCGACAACAATTAATGGCTCTATACCTGCTCCAACCTTACGCCTTAAAGAAGGCGATGATGTCACTATTAGAGTAACCAATAATTTAAAGGTTCCTAGCTCAATTCACTGGCATGGCATTATTTTACCGTATCAAATGGATGGCGTCCCTGGCATAAGCTTCAAAGGTATAATGCCGGGTGAAACCTTTGTCTATAAATTTAAACTTCAACAAAGTGGCACCTATTGGTATCACTCACACAGTGGTTTCCAAGAAATGACCGGCATGTACGGTGCTTTAATTATCGAGCCTCGTGAGCAAGATATTATTAGTGCCGATAACGAATATGTCATTCAATTATCTGATTGGACTGACGAAAATCCAATGGATGTGTTTCGTAAATTAAAAGTGCAGGGTGATACCTACAATTTTAATCAACCGACTGTGCCTGAGTTTTTTGATGATGTCGCTAGTTCCAGTGTTGCTAATGCATTACAACGTCGAGAAATGTGGAATAAGATGCGAATGAATCCTACCGATCTCGCTGACTTATCCGCATCAACTATGACCTTTCTTATGAATGGCAGTACACCAATGGCAAATTGGCGCGGCCTATTTAAAAACGGTGAAAAGCTAAGACTAAGATTTATTAACGGCTCAAGTAATAGTTTTTTTGATGTGCGCATACCGGAACTTAAACTAACCGTCGTGCAGGCTGATGGACAAAATATTGAACCAGTCACTGTTGATGAATTTCGCTTTGGCCCAGGTGAGACTTACGATGTGATTGTTGAACCAAAAAATGATGCTTATACCATTTTTGCCCAAAGTATGGACCGTTCAGGTTATGCCAAAGGCACATTGTCAGTAGACCCTAGCCTTGATGCGCCTGTGCCAGCACTCGATCCTGTTGAATGGTTAACAATGACGGATATGATGGGGAACATGGCTAGTGGTGGTGAACATGGTTCAATGCCAGGTATGGCAGGCATGTCAGATATGGCAGGAAATGCTATGGATAAGGGCACTATGAAGCAAGGTGGTATGGCGATGGATCATAGCGCAATGTCTATGGATCATAGTATGCATAACATGGGTGGAAACCCATTGGCTGTCCCGAGTAATAAAGTACGCCACGCCAAAACAGAGTATGGCGCTTCGGTAGATATGCGAGTTGATATGCCGCGGACAAACTTAGACGATCCTGGTATTGGCTTACGCAATAATGGCCGTCGTGTTTTAACACTTGCAGACTTACGTTCACTTGACGGCATTGCCGATCACCAAGAGCCAGAAGCTGAAATAGAGCTGCATTTAACGGGTAATATGGAACGTTATAGCTGGTCTTTCGATGGCTTAGAGTTTGGTAAAAGTACGCCTGTGCATATGAAACATAATCAGCGATTACGCGTTATTTTACAAAACGATACCATGATGACACATCCTATGCATTTACATGGTATGTGGAGCGACTTGGAAAATGACCAAGGTGAGGTAATGGTTCGCCGACATACTATACCGGTGCAACCCGCACAAAGAATTAGCTTTTTAACCACACCACATGATGTAGGTCGCTGGGCTTGGCATTGTCATCTATTGTTCCACATGGATGCCGGTATGTTTAGAGAGGTAGTTGTATCATGAGAAAAACAATCTTAGTTAACGCCTTAAATACGGTATTTCTCGTTGGCTTGTCGCTAGCGAGTCAACACACGCTTGCAGAAAGTAATATGACTGAAATGTCAGGTAATGAAATGCAAGCTCAAGGTGGTGATGCCCCACAAAATGCTAGGGATCCGCATGCTTACTCAGCAGGAACCACTTTAACCCAGGGGCCTTATGCTCTAAAAGGTGGTGAAAGGTTAACATTGGCTGATGAACATCGCTTTTATGCTTTATTAGGCGATCGGTTTGAATATAACGAACAAACTGATGCTGCCGTGTTTGATTTACAAGCGTGGTACGGTACTACTTTTAATCGCTTAGTGATCAAATCTGAAGGAGACATCAGTGACGGTAAGCTTGAGGAAAATCAAACTGATATATTATGGGGACATGCTATTTCTGCGTATTGGGATGCCCAAGTAGGTATTCGATCTGATTACGCTAAAGAGGGTAAAAATCGCCAATGGTTAGCGGTAGGTCTGCAAGGTTTAGCGCCTTATTGGTTTGAGCTTGATATGACTGCATATTTGGGCGAAAAGGGACATAGCGCATTCACACTTGAAGCAGAATATGAACTTCTATTAACCCAAAAATTGATTGTGCAACCGCGCGCTGAAATCACCCTCTATGGCAAAGACGATGAGGAAAATGAACTTGGCAGTGGTTTATCTAGTAGTGCTATTGGCTTGCGACTTCGTTATGAGTTCACTCGCCAGTTTGCGCCTTACGTAGGAGTAGAGTGGAAAAATTCTTACGGTCAAACGGCCGATTATGCCAGATTAAGAGGAGAACGCAGTAACCAAACTGAGTTTGTTACTGGTGTTAAATTTTGGTTTTAGCTAAGACACTTTATTTAATGATAAAGGTGAATTAAATGAGGCTCGCCATTAAATAACGATGATTAACAAGTCGATCTTTTGAAAATATTACTTTGAGATCGAGACATAAACCCAATTAAACTTTATAAATTTAGGAGTAAACCATGAAAACGTTAACAAAATTAGCTTTAGTATTAATACCAACAATGGCCTTATCACTTTCAGCTACGGCACATGATCCTTCACTGCATGTAAAAAAAGCAGAAAAGGCGGATTGTAGCAAAATGGATCACAGTAAAATGGACATGAAAAATCCTGTAGCCATTGCCATGATGAAAAAATGTATGAAACAGTCAAAAGCTGAGGATCATAAAATGGAAGAAATGGACCACAGCAAAATGAAAAAAATGGACCACAGCAAAATGAAAGAAATGGACCACAGCAAAATGAAACAAACAGAGTCAAATGCTGCGAAGAAAGATGATCAAGAACACAATCATTAAGTCAACTTACTTAGTAGCTTAGCGTCTATGTCAGTATCCTGACGCTAAGTGACTTTTTAAACCTCAGTTCTTGAAGGGAATGGTATGAAAATCATTAAATTATTATTGGTACTTTTTGTTTTAGCTATCGGCTCAGCCGCTACTGTGATGTATTCAGGTATTGTTAATGTCGCCGCTGATGAGCCGCACAGTGATCTTGTCTATTGGCTGTTAGAAGAAACCAGAGAAAACTCTATTCGCAATGCGGCAAAAAATATCAAAGTACCTGATTTAAGTGACCCGGAGTTATTACTAACCGGCGGTACTGATTATGAATTTATGTGTGCCAGTTGCCACCTAAAACCCGGTCAGAGTGAGAGTGATATGAGCCTAGGCTTATATCCTGCGCCGCCTAACTTGGCCATATCGAGTAAAACACATGTCGGTCATGAACATGGTGACGATGATGACGCTGCTCGGAGAAATTTTTGGATAATTAAGCATGGTATTAAAGCGTCTGGTATGCCTGCGTGGGGTAAAACCCATGACGATCAGCGTATATGGGCAATGGTAGCCTTTATCAATCAGCTATACACCTTAACACCAGAACAATATCAAATACTTACAGCGATTGATTAGATTTAACTAACAAATAAATAATAAATAATAACAAATAACAACAGGAAGAATAATGATAAAAGTTAAGTTACCATTGATGATTGTGTATGTAATAAGTGTGTTTTTCACTAGTGTTAGTATTGCGCATGAGGCCAAGCCTAATTCCTTGGAGCAATCGCCAATGTTTATTGGTAATAAATCTGCGCCTGGTCAGGTAGTTACACAATTTCATCAGGCATTGAAAGCACAAGATAAAATAACCGCGAGAAAATTATTAGCAGATGACGCTCTAATTTTTGAAGGCGGGGGAGTTGAGCGCTCAGCCGATGAATATGCTCATCATCATATGTTATCCGATATGAAATACCTAGCCGCGACAAACAGTGAGCTACTTGAGCATAATGTTAAAGTTACGGGTAATAGTGCGGTTTCAATGTCACGTAGTAAAACCACCGGCACATACAAAAACAAAACACTTAATTACGAAGGTATGGAAACTATAGTGCTAGAAAAGCAGCTTGGTGAGTGGAAGATAATACATATTCACTGGTCAAATTAGAAACATGTAATGCCACTTTAGCGTTTTATTGTAAACTGCGGGGTCAGGTTCTTTGAAATATCCGCAATGTCCGCAATGTCAGAGGAGCAGTCATTTTCATATCTTAAATATTAGATGTATATTATTAATTAAAATAAAGCACAGTTTTTGAGCTTTGAATTTTTAAGACTAAAAGCTGACTAATCCATATTAATCACTTGAAATGAGCTAAAACTACAGGCTAATTATGTGTAATTTATCGCTCATTCTAATATTAAATTGTATGCCTACTCATCAAAGCTTATGCTTAAAATATAATGTATATTCTGATGAATTATAAAGTGCTGTTTAGTTGTTAAATTCAGCTAAGGCTTGCATGGCGAGTGCTGATTTATCTGCTTGTACAAAAATATGATCATGATAAAAAGCGGCAATGACATTCGCACTGATACCTTTTTCTGTAAGCTTTGTGGCAATTGCAGCTGTTAAGCCAACCGCTTCAAGGCTTGAATGTATTGTTAAGGTTATGCCTTTAAATATGGCTTCATAGGCTAAACCTGCTTTATCAGCAATTTCTTGCTTTATTAATAGCGTTAACCCTTCAGACTCAAGGTAAGCAGCTAAAGGAAAAAGCTCAGCATGATCGCCATATTTTGCATCTTTAAATGTGCAGAAAACGTATTCATCATCAAGCAACTTAGGCTCCATTGATGCTAGTAATGTATTAATATTTATTTCGCCTGACATATTTTTAACCTTTTTGTTATTGTGATAAGGAAAGCTTATATTATTAAGAAAGTAAATTTATTATTTTGTCTTTTTAGCTTGAGCGATAAAGTCGTTTAAGTAGTCTATATGCTGTTCATCCTTACGAACACCGACAAAAATCTGTTTACGAATACCTTCCTCTCCGAAACGAATACTCTTAATAGGCATTGATTTTGAGTACTCATCTACTAGCCAGCCAGGTAAAGCACAAACACCTCGACCAGCGGCCACCATTTGCAACATGATCTCAGTTGTTTCTATGTATTTGTGTTTCTTTACTGAACACTTTGCGGGGTTGAGGAATTGACTGAAAATATCGAGCCTTAGCGGTTCAACAGGGTAACTAAAAAGTACTTCTTCGTTTAGTTGCTCTGGTAATACAAAACCTTGCTTTGCCAGTTCGTGCGATGCAGAAACGACGAGTCTATGTTCATAGTCAAAAACAGGGATGTATTCTATTTTAGGTTTAAAGAGTGGATCTGGTGTAATAAGTACGTCTATTTCGTAGCTAAGTAATGCCCCTAAAGCGCCAAACTGGAACTCCTGCTTCACGTCCATATCAATATCTGGCCATTGTTCTAAGTAAGGCTGAATAACTCTCAGTAGCCATTGATAACAAGGATGGCACTCCATGCCAATGCGTAATGATCCCATTTCGCCTTTTGCAATCTGACTCAGTAATAACTCGGTGTGTAAAAATTGCGGCAACACTCTATTAGCTAGTGTTTGAATGCGTTTTCCAGCAGCAGTAAGTCGTAGGTTTCGACCTTCTTTTTTCCATATTGGTGTCGCAATCTGGCCTTCAAGTTTTTTAATGCTGTGACTTAACGCAGATTGGGATAAATGTAGTGAATCAGCCGCTTTAGTTAGGGTTCCATGTTCTTTTATTGCGGTTAATATTTCTAAATGCACTCTCTCTAACACCGGTTAACTCCTTTTTAGCTGTTTATTCACTTTAATGATGAACTACATTCATTGATTGATGAAATAATATCATTTTATTAATCAAACAAGTTTTTTATAATGAGCATAGGAAGAAATAATGGCGACAATTCTTTTTCTTGGTTTTTCCGGCAGTTAGCTGCTGGAAGACGCTAAAATTGTTATTTAACCTAAAGTCTGAATATTGTAGGCGACAACGTTATCTTGAATTGATCGTTATATTTTTGTCGCTCTTAAAAATAGAATCAAAAAATAGAAGTAGTCGTTAATGTATATCATTGAATTTATCACGAATAATATCTCAACCCTTTTTGCATTGATCACCACAGGCGTATTTGCAGGTATTTTAGCTGGCTTATTAGGCGTGGGCGGCGGTATTGTTATTGTTCCTGTGTTGTTTTTTTTGTTCCAAAGCTTTGGTGTCTCGCCAGAGTCTGCGATGCTCGTTGCAACAGCAACCTCTCTGGCCACCATAGTACCAACGTCGATTAGTTCAATTCGTTCTCACCATCAAAAAGGTAATGTCGATTTTATTCTGCTCAAACGTTGGGCGGTATTTATTCTTATCGGGGTATTGGTTGGAAGTTGGTTAGTCACTCGTGTTGAAGGCAATATACTGACACTGCTTTTTGGTGTGATAGCAGTCTTATCAGCATTAAACATGTTGCTTAGAACCGGTAAATCGGCGCTGTACCAAAAATTACCAGGAGCAACCGGGCAAACAGTAATGGGCGCATCCATCGGTTTTTTCAGTGCTATGGTGGGGATCGGCGGTGGTACTATCTCGGTGCCACTACTCACCCTTTATAATTATCCTGCTCATAAGGCCATTGGCACTGCAGCGGCAATAGGGTTAATTATTTCCTTGCCGGGTGCGCTAACCATGTTAATTTTAGGTAGTACACCTGTTGATGCGCCTGCTGGAACGTTTGGTTTGGTTAATCTATTTGGATTTATTTGTATTGTGCCGCTAACCGTTTTATTCGCACCTGTTGGGGCATCATTGGCAGCAAAACTAGATGCGGTAAAACTGAAGAAGATTTTTGCCTTTGTATTGCTTTTTACTGGCTTACGTATGTTGGCGCAATTTTTCTTTTAGCGTTTTTATAATGCTAAATTGTTGTTGAATACTCACTAGAACAAGAAAATTTTTAGTTTTATTAAGGGAGCAGATAAGGGCCACTAACTTGGTATTGGAAGTGACACTCCATTACCCCTAAAGTAACCCTATTCAGTATCAATATTAGGCTCAGGTTTGGCTGGCGAGTTCTTTTCGGATTATGTCAGCTCCTGCGCTTAACGCTTTTAATTTCCCCCTTGCTACTTCCCGAGATAAAGGCGCCATGCCACAGTTAGTGCAAGGGTAGAGTTTATCGGCATCGACATATTTAAGTGCTTCTCGTAGCGTTTTCGCGACTTCCTCTGGCGTTTCAATCGTGTTACTTGCGACATCAATAGCACCTACCATTACTTTTTTACCGCGAATAAGCTCCAATAGATCCATTGGTACATGCGAGTTATGGCACTCTAGCGAGATAATATCGATACTCGACTTTTGCAGTTTAGGAAAGGCTTCTTCATATTGTCGCCATTGTGAACCCAATGTTTTCTTCCAATCTGTATTGGCTTTGATGCCATAGCCATAGCAAATATGTACTGCGGTTTCACATTTTAAGCCTTCAATTGCTCGCTCTAAACAAGCAATGCCCCAATCATTAACTTCATCAAAAAACACATTAAAAGCAGGCTCGTCAAACTGAATAATATCAACTCCTGCTGCTTCTAATTCTTTAGCTTCTTGATTAAGAATTTTGGCGAATTCCCAAGCGAGCTTTTCGCGGCTTTTATAATGGTCATCATAAAGCGTATCAATCATGGTCATTGGGCCTGGCAACGCCCATTTAATAGGTTGGCTGGTTTGCTGGCGTAACAGTTTGGCATCTTCAACAAAAACAGACTTAGGACGAGAAACTGGGCCAACTACTGTAGGAACACTTGCCTCATAACGATCACGAATTTTAACCGTTTTACGCTTCTCAAAATCGACGCCGGTTAGGTGCTCGATAAAGGTGGTCACAAAATGTTGACGCGTTTGCTCGCCATCACTAACAATATCAATGCCTGCACGTTGTTGTTCTTGCAATGACACAAGTAAAGCGTCGTGTTTGCCGTCAATTAATTCATCGCCTTGTAACTTCCAAGGTGACCATAGCGCTTCAGGCTCTGCAAGCCATGAGGGCTTAGGTAAACTGCCTGCGGTTGATGTAGGTAGTAATTTTTCTATAAGCGCTTTGTTAGTAGGATCTTTCTTAATAAGTGTTTTCATAATAAATGCCGCTGTACCTTTTTCTTCATTTCAATTGGATTAATTAAAGCGCGTAATTAGCAGACCACTGCGTAAGTATTTTTTGATAAGGTTTGATGAAGTTCTCTTCAGTAAATTTCCCCTGCTTAATGGACAATTTATTACGCTCTTCTCTGTCATAAACAATTTGCGTTAATGAATGATCTTGGTTCTTTAAATTGGGTTGATAAAAATTTCCTGCCACAGCATTGGCATTATAAATTTCAGGTCGGTAAATTTTTTGAAATGTTTCCATCGTGCTGATGGTACTAATTAGCTCAAGGTTACTGTAATCATTAAGTAAATCACCAAAGAAAAAGAAAGCCAAAGGCGCAACACTTTTAGGAGGCATAAAGTATCGAACTTGTAAGCCCATTTTTTTGAAGTATTGCTCAGTTAAAGATGATTCATTAGGTTGGTATTCAACCCCCAACAAAGGATGTTGATTACCAGTTCGAAGGTAAGTTTTGTTATCAGAAACACTTAAACAGATAACGGGCGTTTTCTTAAAGTGTTTTTTATAAGTAGTTGAATTAACAAAATATTTGAAAAGTTTTCCATGCAAATCGCCAAAACTATCTGGAATGCTAAACTGCGCTTGGCCTTTATTATGTTCTGACAACAGCACACTAAAATCATAATCTCTGACATAAGAAGAGAAGTTATTTCCTACAATGCCTTCAATGCGTTCGTTAGTTTGATGATCAACAACCGTTGTTTTTAATACTTCGATTGACGGAAAAGACTGCCCACTGTCTTCAATATCTATATCAACAGAAATGATTTCAAGCTCGACAGAATAACGATCAGCTTTGGGATTATCCCAATAGGCTAGGGCATTAAAGCTATTGTCGATCATCTTTAACGTATTGCGTAAATTCTGTTGGCGGCTCTCGCCTCTGGCCAAGTTAGCAAAGTTGGTTGTAATGCGTGTATTGTCTGAAGGATGATAGTTTTCATTGAGACATATGTTTTTAATCGTAAATGTAAAATCTGTATTCATGATGATCTGATATCCAATTTCTGTAATAAAACCTGAATGTATTTCATGCTCTTTTTGAGCTGTAAACTTCCTTTTCTGATTTTCTTTGTCAGTAGTCTTCTACAGTTTCTTTGGTTTATGCCTAAAGGCTTAATTGAAAACCAGCTGTAATAATGTCTAAAGTTAAAAGCAGAATGTATTTTATACGTGGTTAATTACATGAATAAAATTGATTTTATTTCATAAATGCATGATTAAAATTCATAGGTGGCTGTATTCGGATGTTTCGAATATTTCTGGAAGCAATGTCTGCCCGAATTTATGGGAGATGCGAACACAGCTTTCGTCTTAATGTGATTATGGGGTGAGGAGTTTAAATGACGTCGGGAATATAAAATGAGTGAACTAATGAATTTATCTTGCGTATACAGTATCTAGTTATATGTTCTCAGCAATATAGAAAAACAATAAAAAGCTCATTCAGTTGAGCTTTTTATTGTTTAGTTCGACGCTTATTAACTGGCTATATTAAACAGTCAGTGTAATGCTATCGATTTTGCAGTCGATTGTAATCAAACAGTCCAGCTTTGTAAGGATGTTGTTTTTTATTGTCTGCATGCATAGCATCACTATGTTGCCAAAAGTTAGGGTCGGTTCTGCGTATAGCATAGTTGTCCATTAATTTTTGATAGTCTGCTTTTGTAGTTAATGCCGATACAGAGTTAACGTAGTTATTTAATTGTGACTCGCTAACATTCACGAACACATCAGGGTATGCACCGACCAAGCCACTAGTAACGGTAATAGTGTCTTGCTCAGGCAAGCGGTTTTCATCTTCACTTAACAAGCTTGTTATATTACTGTGGGCATTATTACGCAGTACGGAATAATAATGTGTTTGTTCTTTGCCTTGTATTGATAAAAAGGTGATTTGTGGCATCAAGGTAACGGCACCGCCAACTAAGTGCTGTAATTTAGCGAGCGCTTTACGATGACTTTTTGGTGTACTCTTACTGGCCAAATTATTATCAGTGACTAATACCGGGTTAACTTTTTGTTTTAATAACTGATACAACTCCTGTTTAGGCTGTTCAGTTTGGTAATGTATTCCTGAAGGTTGAGAAAACAATTTATGTGGTGCCATCAAGTATTCTTTTTGACTGTCTGACACGCCTTGATACCATTTGTTTAGTTCAGCTTTACGGGTTTCAGGTGGCAATAATGCAAGAAAGTTAAACTCACCTTCGATACGCAAAAAGTCCATATATAAGCGGGTATTTAATTGGTGACCTATATTGCCATAAACATCAAAGCCAGCAGCTAATAAGTAGTGAATACGTTCTAACAAGCCATAGTCAATTACCCAAGATGTTTGAGGAGGGCGACCGACTAATCCTTTAACCACGGTTGCAGAATCAATATGTCGGAAAATAGTTAATGCTGCATTAGTATTATCACCATCACCTGCCCAAATTTGATCAGTCGTTAAATGTTCGCCGTTAGGAAATGCTGTATTCATTCTTGTGGCTTTATTGTGCATATACGAACGCTGAAGTTTAGAGTACTTCAACCAATTAGTAATAACATAGGCATTGCTTTCTGCTGCAGAAGGTAAGGCTAATTTATCTTGCTGCTCGTTATAAAATGCAGAGTGATCTTTGGCATTTTTCTCATTTGGGTTAACGAAGAACACCCAAAAGTGATCATTAATTACATTTAATGCGACTTGCCCTCTGCAAACCGGACTCTTAATGAAATTCATGATGGTAAATTCGGCTTCTTCTAGCAAAAACTTATAACGTGAAATAGAAGGTATTGCCTCAAAAGCTTTAAAAGGGTTTGAAGCGACTTCTGGCTGGTATGAAGGTAAAGCTTCTACTTGATAGTTATCTTGAAAAAATAACTGCGTAAATGTTATTAAGCGGTCATTATTTAATGCATACGGCATATGTGTTTTTTCTAATATGCTGCCTTGCTCGCGCCATAAGCGATAATAAACTCGCTCTACACCAGGATCATCATAAGGTCGACGGGTAGCAATAATATCGATCGGTTGGCCGGGCGGTGTTCGAGAACGTACGACTTTAAAGAATTCGCCGGCAGGTAATTCAGCTGTCTCTTATACACATCTCCGAGCCCACGAGACCGTACTAGATCTCGT
>OMOM01000453.1_pt1 | contig 21880 bp, 11 predicted proteins | sample 1646501 | NCBI WGS metagenome assembly OMOM01 (sample SAMN05416802, study PRJEB24817) | seawater metagenome | isolation source: Sea water | place: Canada:Atlantic | collected 2013-07
ATCTACACCTCTCTATTCGTCGGCAGCGTCAGATGTGTATAAGAGACAGTATCAGCACTTGGTGGTCAGCCCGTCTGGCGAGAAAATTTTATTACTGATAACGGCAACGTCATTTTAGATATTCACCGTTTAGATATTTTAGAGCCAATGAAACTGGAAAACACACTCAATAACATTACCGGTGTTGTAACAACAGGCCTATTCGCTAACCGGTCGGCTGATACTGTTTTGCTTGCCAGTGAACAGGGGACCCAAACCTTAACGCTTTAAACCAAAGCCTCCAGAACATTTATTTCAGGCAAAAAAAAGGGGCTAAAAGCCCCCTAGTTTTTATTTTTATTATTATTTTTTATGCAGCTCTTCTAACTACAAAAGAAACTGTCTTTCCCCTCTCCTTGCTCTTAAAATGAATAATACAGTGTTTTTGCAAAAAAGCAACAATATATTTTTTTTAACTAATTGATTTTATTATAATTTTATTGCATTGCAACAAAAAAAATGATTGAAGTCAATTTTAAACAACAGCTTAATAAAGTTATTATATATTTATGCTAATTTAATATACCTATAAATTCTGTTAAAGAACGTACCCCTGCATTTAGCTCAGGTGCGTTACGAATGATAAAAATACGGCGCAATAAGGTTTTACATCATGCTTCTACCAAGCTGGATCAAGACGTACCAAACCGCTCAATTAAAGGGGGATTTAATTGCAGGCGTCATTGTTGCTATTGTCCTTATTCCTCAATCTATGGCCTATGGTCTGTTGGCAGGCCTCCCCGCCGAAGTAGCCCTGTATTCATCCGTTCTTCCAATCATTTTATACGCCGCTTTCGGCAGTAGTCGAACATTGGCCATTGGGCCGGTCGGTATTATGTCGTTAATGACAGGCGCCACTATCGCCGAATTAGGCATCAGCAATATTGACGAAGTAATAAACGCAGCAAACACTCTGGCTTTATTAACTGGCATCATATTGCTATTAATGCGAGCAGCTAGGTTAGGTAGTATTATAAATTTTCTAAGTCACCCCGTTGTTTCCGGGTTTATTAGCGCCTCAGCTATCATTATCGCCTTAAGCCAAGTAAAACATATTGTTGGTTTAAACATCACCGAAGGGCTCGCCCCTTACCAGGCTATAACCCATATCGTTACCCAACTTCCCCAAGGACACCTAGTAACAAGCATCCTCGGAGTTTACAGCTTAATGCTTCTATGGTGGTTTAAAGGCCCTTTAGCAAACCTCTTAAAGAAAAGAGCATTTAACCCTAACAGCATAAAGTTTATATCGAATTCGGGCCCTCTTATTGTTGCCGTTACTGGCACTCTTGTTGTTTATTATTTCCATTTAAATACACGATTTGAGGTATCCGTGGTTGGTTATATTCCACCAGGGCTTCCTCATATTATTCTGCCTAATTACGATGAGCAACTATTTAAACAACTCCTTCCCTCTGCTCTGCTTATCGCTTTAATTGGTTATCTAGAAAGTGTTTCTATTGCAAAATCCATGGCTGGGCCATGGCTAGCGCATTTTAATCCCAGATTCTAACAGGGTTGAGCGATAATCATCGTCTAGCCCTGCCATTTTCTTTTTTCTCGCCATACTGGCTGTTTTAGTTGTATCTTGTTTAAATAACGCCATGGCTATTTTTCTCATTACGTTAAAAACAAGGGGTCCTTGCTTCTTACGGATTCTTGATTCATCTTCCCTAAAGTTCATATCCAACATCCAATGCATACTTTCAACCTGCCAGTGGCTTCGTACCGCATTAAGAGCTTGCTCCGCACCTAACGCTAACGAACTAATATACCAACGCGTTTCTATCGTGTCTGTACCTGATGATTTATCGTGAACCTCAGCGGTTACTTGAATAACACTCTTTAAGCCAGACCATTGGTAGATTTTATCTAACCAGCTTTTATCAATAAGCAATTGCTGACAAACCCTTGTTTCAATGCGCCCATGCCCTGAGCTTATTTCGGTATGTTTATCATAGTTGCTATTGGTCAATCCTTCGCGCTCACTCTTGTGCCACCAAGCTTCTAATTCACTCTGCATACCTGAATGGTTACCTTTGAGCGCTAGGATATAATCAGCTTTTTGTTTAATTATTTGTTTCGCTATTTCTTGCTGGCAGCCCATAGCATCAAGTGTAATGATGCTATTTTCAATATCTAGCATGGTGAGTAACTCAGGTATGGCTGTGATTTCATTTGTTTTGCTATCAACGGCTGTTTGCCCTAAAACTAACTGGTGTTGGCAGCTCCATGCACTGACGGTATGTAAAGCACTTTTTCTATCTTTGGTTGTAAATGAACGACGTGCAGTTTTTCCATCCATAGCAATAATATCAGCACCCGTGGTTTCAATAAGTGAAGATATCCAAGATTGAAATGCATGCTCTATTTCATCTGATTTTAACCGACAAATGACACGGGCTATGGTGTCGTGTCTTGGAATACCCGCGTTGAAAGCGCCATATCTTTTTAACCAATCAAGTTTTAGATGCCCAAAGTCTTCAATATCCTCCCATCCTTGTGCACCGGAGATTACTGCACTAATGGCTAAAAGGAGAATATCGATAAGCTCATGCTTTTTACAGCGTTCAATGCGAGGATCGGTAATTGAATTAAAGTGTTTCAGAAAAGTAGCGCTCATATTTTACGTGACCAAGGTGATTATTATGCCTTGATCTGATCACTACATATTCTATAAGTTCAATTTATAATGATCTTGCCGTGTTAAAAATACTTTAACGATTACTGCACCAAGAATCCCCAAACCGACATTTTGTAATAACCGCAGCTGTTTTAAATGCCCGGCTATCACGACCAATGCGCCAAGTAATAACCAAATAACCGAATAGCTATATAGCTCGGCGTCACTGGTTGCCTTATCAAGGTAAATAAAGCCGCCTTGCCAATATTGGCGGATCAAGGTGTTGATAGCTAACATCGCTAATAAACCAGACACACCGAGTATAATTTGACTCAATTTAGCATTTAACGATTTAACTAAACTCGCTAACCATAACGCCAGCAGGCTCGGGACGAACCAGATTAAAAGCACCCAGTTAAATATTGGCGTTTCACCAACATAAAGACGCATTAATAACGGATTATCATCCAACGTTGTATTGATTAATAATAAGCCAGCTAACGCTGATAAAATCAAACCTGCAGTGCGGTATAACTTACCCAGCTGCCCTGCACTTTGCGCGCGATATAAATAAACGCAGCCTAAAGCAAGCAAGTTACAGCTGAGCAAAACTTGCTCATAAAAACTTAAAGAAAACAACTGAGGGTAGTGCCCTACCAGTTGATAACTGGTTTCGGTTGTCACAAATAACGCTAAACAATGCAGTGCCGCCCCCTCTAACCATATTTTTAGTTTTGAAGTATTAAAACATTTAGCTGCTGCAAAAAATAACCCAATACACAGCGGGTAAACAACTAAGCTCCAATGCAAACCAAAGATAGTTAGATCATCATAACTAGGCGTCCACGGCGATAAGGTAAGGCGTAAAAGTAATGCTGCCACAAGGGCTTTTATTGGCCAGTGTGGCATAGCCACATTGTATTTTTTTATCAGTAAGCTCAGCAGTAATACTTGAACAGCCAGTGCAATGGTAAGGCCACTATCACTCAGTAACATTGTAATTGCTAAGGTGATATTGGCGTTTGCCCCCACCCAATAACTAAAACGCTGCCATAAGGTTGTATTATTTTGCGTAAATTTAATTAACACCGCACTCATTAAACATAACAATACCGCCCAAAGTGGATAAGCGGTTGCTAAAGCCGTATTTGGGATGATCGCATACAAAGTGCCAACTAATGCAAACACGCTTAATGAAGCAAGCAAATGAAAAGCTAATCGTTTTGAGTATTTATTACCAAAATAGAGTCCATAGCCACTTAACCCAAGAGCAAGTAATAAGCCTAGCCCGTATTCTTTTTTAAAAATGAATAACGCGCCATCAAAGGCATAAGTTTGTTTAGCGCTGACCACTAGTAACAGCGCAACCACTAAAGAGACCCCCTGCCATACATCCCAACGACTATTTTTTAACACTAAAAATAGTAACAAAGCGATGCTTAATAACGCTACGATTTGCCATTGTAAATTAAACACACTCAACAGCATGGCAATCATTAAAGGCGCCATAAAGGCCAGTAACAAACCGTGGTCTGGAAATAAATTAACTAACCGTTTAAAGCTGTGCGGGCGTACTTCAAGGGTGTTAAAGCCCAAGCCTAAGCGTGCAATAGCGATTAATCCTAAAATACTTAACAACGCAAAAGCGCCTATTAACCACACTGTGTCGTAGTTAAATAGAGTGAGTCCAACCAAGTACCAGCCAATATGCCCTACCCATAGTAAATACCACAACCACACTCGCTGTACTTTATGTGCCACAACTGCTGCGGCAACACTCACAAGGGCAACATAAATAAGCAAAGAAAATAACTGCCCACTGCCCGTATTTACCCAAACAGGGACACTGTAAGCGCCTATAATGCCTATTACAGCAAGTAAAGGGCCTAGCTTTATTGCCATTGCACTAGCACACACAGCAATAACTGCTAAGCCAATAAATGCCCACTCAGCACTTAGCATGCTAAAGCTGTTATAGGCCAAAAACATTAAGGCAAAACAAGTCATAAAGCCGCCACTGGCAAGGGCTGCTGGAATGTAATTATTAAAGCCTTCAAAAACGATACGTTTATAATGTAAATAATACGCAGCTGCAATTAAGCCAATGCCAAATAATCCACCGGCACTGAGCCTCATTGCAGGTGAAAGTAGCCCCGCCTCTAAACTGTATTTTGCTAAAAACACGCCACCTAAAGCCAAAGCAATAGCACCAATCCAGGTCATCCAATTTTTCTCGAAGCCTGCACGTAATTGTTTAAAAAAGCAGTTCAATACTCGATGGTTTTTTAGTTATCGTTTTACGAGGTGGTGGAGGTTTAATGCTCGCTGGTTTATTAACAGCAGCAGGAATATCTGAGCAGTTTAGAGGTATTGCGTTATCTACTTGAGGGTCAGCGGAGGATTTTTCATTTTTTGCTGCATTTGAGCTTAACTCGAACTGTAATAGTTTTAGTTTTAATACTGCAACCTCTTGTTTAAGGGTGTTCAATTGCACTAAGGCCACTAATCCACAAATAGCCCCTGCAACAATCGACAATAATTGCTAATCCGATTAACTCATCCATACAGTCCCTTTTTTATCTCGCAACACAAGCCCCCAAAAACAGCATGAGCGAAATCTATTTTATAAAATTACTATGTTTAAGCAACCTCAAGGCGATCACGGCCTGTTTTTTTGGCTCGGTATAATGCCTGTTCTGCACGTTTCATTACATTGTCAAAGGTCTGTTCGCTACTTCGGTGCGCAATACCTATACTAACCGTTAAAGAGCGTTGGTTTTGTACTGTAACAGTTCGAGCAGTCTCTAGAATAGTCTGCGCAAAGTTAAGCACTTCATCAAGCTCATAACTAGGCAGGTAAGCGGCGAACTCCTCACCGCCTATGCGAGCAAAAATATTTTCATTTTTAAAAAGATGGTTCACTTTATCTGCGAACTGTTTAAGCACCCGATCGCCCACATCATGGCCAAAATCGTCATTAATAAGTTTGAAATGATCAATATCTATAATTAAAACAGTGTAAGGATTATTAACAACCTCCTTCACATGCTGATAAAAACAGCGTCGGTTATACACTTTAGTTAAATCATCTATGATAAATTCTTGCGCCAACCGAGTGTGCATTCGCTGCATAAAGTGCATAGTTTTAAATAAACCATAAGCGGTAATTAACATGCCCAATGTGCGACATAAATCTTCAATGTAGTTGCTCACCCAATAAGGTTGGCGTGTCACTTCATCAAGCACATCGGCAGTAGAGCCTACAATCCATAACATTAAACCGATACTGACATACACGTAGGCTTTTTTAGCTAACTGTGAGCATTGCACCACAAAGAAAATAGTAAAAATGACCACTAAGTTAATAAAGTCAGTGGTAAAGCCGTAGAGATTTTGCTTGAAATCCAATAAAGGAAAGCGCATTAACGAAAAAATTGAAAAGCCAATAATAAACGCCAGCGTAGCTAAAATTAACAGTTTGTTTAATCTGGTAATTTTTACAAAACGGCTGAGCTTGAGGCTCACTTTTTCCGGATTCATCATAAGCTGTATTTAAACTTATTATTGTTGCTAAAAACCATACCATAAACTAAAACTGATTAATTTAAATTAATGTGCTAACACCCCAGCCAATTGCAACTAAAATAGTTAACCCAATCATGGTCTTAGTTTTGTGCTTGCTGATAATACGCTCAGCTTTATTACCTGCGTAATACACCACTATTGCTAATCCAAAATAGCGAATTGAACGAGCAATACCAGAAGCTAATAAAAACAAAGCTATAGAGTACTTTGTAGCGCCTGCAGCGAGCATCGCAATCTGAAACGGAATAGGCACAATTCCCAGCGTCATTACAAACCAAAACCCTTGATTTTGCATTTGCTGCTTTACATTTTCAAACTGCTCTTGGCTCGAAAACATTTCAATAACCCAGTCACCTATCGCGTCAAATAAATAATAACCCAGTGCATAACCAAATAAAGCACCAATAATACAGCCTAATGTCGCCATAAGGGCGATTAACCACAGCTTCTCACGACACGCTTGCATAAGCGGAACAAGCACTGCCTCAAGCGGGATAGGCACTATCGTAGATTCTAAAAACGACGCTACGGTAATGCCTGTTAGCATATGTTTAGAATCTATAAAGTGCCGTGTTTTTTCTTTTAGTTTTTTTTGAATAGCCATGTAAATCCCTTAATAATTTGCCATTGTAAGCACAGTGTATAGTAAGAGTATTAAGGTACGCTTAAGCATAAAAATGTATGGTCCGCCTCGTTATTGCAATGATTAATTTCGATAACGGGGTTGGTTATGCGCTAATGTATTCGGAGTCTGTTTAGGCGCTTTCGCAACCCGCTCCACGATGAGATCCGCGCTGGATTATCCTCAAAAAACCGAAAGCTTCTGAGAGCTGTTTTTTATGTCAGGTTTTAATCCAGTGGTTCTACCGTTTTCGTCATCATATTTATCATTGCAAACCCGGTGCTAACGCTTTGCTGTTGAATGCTTTTTTTGTTTTCATCACTGCCCATGCTATTCGGGCCAGTTTGTTGGCCAGGGCAACGGTTACAACATTGAATGGCTTGGTGGCGCGTAAATTTATCAACCACTCGCCATAAATCTTTCCGGTCTTATCCGGCCTGGACATAACCGCCCTGGCGGCATGGATAAACAAGGTTCGGAGTTCTTTGTTACCCCGCTTGCTTATCCCCAGTAATTTGGGTTTACCGCCAGTTGAGTACTGCGCTGGAACTAACCCTAACCATGCAGCCATGTTTCTTCCGTTTTTAAAATCCGTAGCGCTACTGATGTTGGCAATACAAAGGCTGGCGGTCATATCGCCAATACCTGGGATGGTTTTAAGAAGCTGCCCTATCGGGTTTGTATCAACCAGTTGCTTTAGCTTTTTATCTTGTCTCTCAATGTTCCTGTTAAGGAGCAGGTAATATTCGTGCAGCTCCATGAGCTCTTCCATAAGTAACCCTGGCAAGACCTGCCGCTGCTGTGAAAGCCAGTTAAACAGTTGCTTCATTACGCTATGGCCTGTTGGAAGTGCAATGCCAAACTCCAGCAGTAAGGAGCCTATACGGGACATGCAGGCTGTTCTGTCTTTGACATACCCATGCCTTGCTTTATGAATAGCTGAAATGACCTGGGCTTCTTCTGATTTGACGCTGACAAACCGCATTTTCGGTCTTATTGATGCTTCGCATATGGCCTCTGCATCAATAAAATCATTCTTATTGCTTTTAACGAAAGGTTTTACGTATTGTGGCGGGATTAGTTTGACCGTATGCCCCATCAACTCACACTGCCTGCCAAGCCAGTGCGCACCGCCACAAGCTTCGAAGGCAATTGTGCATGGCGTTAATTGATGAAGATAGTGAATGAGTGCCGAGCGGGAAAATTTTTTGCGAATGATTTGATTATCTGAATAGTCGCGGCCTATCACGTGAAAAGATGATTTGCCTAAATCGATTCCAAGAACTTTAATAGTAGACATGATGGTTCGCCTCTTTGATTGCCTAACTCTAAGATTAGCTTAGAGGTGAGGCGGACCATCTAATTAAGCCCGTTATAAAACGGGCTATTATCCATTGTTGTGCGCTATTTAAATGGTTGAGTTATATACGTCAAACTGCATTTGCATAACGCTAGACTGCTCACCTTCAACTAAAGCAATAACACGCGTTTCTCGGCCTTGTAGCTCTGTCGGAATTTTTTTAGTTTCGATAAACGTTTGTTGCGAAATTTGCTCTTCGCTCACATTAAGCGCAAGCAGTGCTGATTTAACCGTTTCAATACGTTTTAACGCTAGCTTTCGGTTGTATTCAAGTGAGCCCTTTTTACTGGTATCGCCTATTAAAATAACACTCAGTAGTGGTGAATTTTCAATAGAGCGAGCAAACTCGGCTACTTTTTGCTTTGCATCAGTAGTAAGTGCATGCTTATCAAATTCAAAGTTAATTACCACCCCACGAGTTGTGCTTATGTTTTCCTCAAGCGGGCAACCGTCGTTATCTGTTACCGCTTTAAAGGGCGTGTCTGCACATTTATCGCGCTCGTTAATAACCCCATCTTGGTCTTGATCAAGCAAATCATTAGACTGTAATTTTTGCTCGTACGGACCTGGCTCTGTCGCACAGGCTGTTAAAAGTAAAGCGGCACTTAATAAAGCTATTTTTTTCATTATTATCTATCTCCAAGCTGCCAAGAGTCTGGCTTATCTACTTTTAAGGCACTTACTAAACGACCCGTTGCATTGATCAACCTGTAGCTGGCAATACGTTGATCATAAGCTGATTCAATATAGTTTCTTCTTGCTGTGAATAATTCAATTTGCGAATCAAGTACAGCTAATAATGAACGACGCCCTAAGCCAAATTGTCTTTCGTAACCTTGTTGTGCCACTTCAGCATAACCAACGTTTTCCTGATAAAACTTCTTTTGCTCGTCTAAAAACACATAAGCATTCCACGCGAAGCTAGTAGCCTCTTTGACCTGTCTGTGGGTTGAATCTTTTACAGCTACAGCTTCTTGATAGCGCCATTTTGCGGCATCAGTATCAGCATTAGTTTTACCGCCGCTGTATAAATCGTAACTCATAGTTAGCATTATACGGCCATTGACATCTCGCCCAGGCGATCCTGATATATCTCGGTTATCTGCAACATCAAGCTCTAAACTCACTTTAGGCCAATACCCACTTTTCTCTCTTTGTATTTGTTTATCAGCAGCTTGAATATCGTAAATAGCGGCAGCAATCTCAGGATGTGCGCTTTTTGCAATTCTCATCGCTTCCTCTAAAGAGCTAGGTATAAAATGCGCATCTGCTTTAGGAATAACAAGGTTTTCGGGGTACTTGCCGACTAGATCATAGTAATTTGCTTGTATGTCTAATAAGTTGTTTTTAGCCGCTAAGTAGCCAGACTGTGATGTTGCTAAACGTGATTGCACTTGAGCTACATCGGCATCACTTGATAAACCACGTTGGTGGCGCTGCTCAATATCACTTAAAATCTTTTTATGTATTTCGATATTTTTTTCAGACAATTCAATTAATTCAATTGCTTTTAATAACTCTAAATAGACTTTAACAACTTCAAGGCTGATATTTTCTGCCTCAGAGATCAAACCGAGTTGATCGGCGCGTGCTTCGTTATCTAATCTAGCCACCTCAGAAGAAGTGCTAAAACCATCAAACAGCATTTGTGTAATTTTTAAGCCCAATTCTCGGCGGTCTAATTCTGTGTCAAATTCGCTGCCCGATTTATAATTCACATGCTCATAGCCATAGGCCGCATATAACCGTATTTGTGGTAAGTACTCACTAAATGCACTGCGTTTATCACGATACTTAGCTTCAAAGCTCGCATACTTTTGCATTAAGCGAGGGTTTGTATTTAATGTTTCTGCTACCGACTGCTCTAATGTAAGAGCACTTGCATACCCTGGTGTTAAAGCTAAAACAGAGAGTAATCCTATAATTCGCATTTAATATTCCTATTATGGTTCACGCATGGCATTTGCCTTTGCTCTTAGCAAAGGTTTTAACCAGTAATCTAAAACAGTTTTTTTCCCAGTAATTATATCTACCTGAGTTTGCATACCCGGTATGATAGGCTGCTGAGCAATCTGACTTACGGTGGTTTTTATAAAAGCTTGGTAATAAGCGGTGCCATCTTCTAAATATTGCGCATCCGCACTAATGTATGTGACCTCACCTTCTAAACCTCCGTATATAACAAAATCATATGCAGTAAATTTTACCTTTGCTGGCATACCCACTCTTATAAAGCCAATGTCCTTAGGCTGTACTTTAGTGTCAATTAAGAGCTGATCATTTTGCGGCACAATTTCCATCATAACTTCACCAGGGTCGATGACACTGCCGATAGAACGCGAGACTATATTTTTAACCGTTCCTCTTACAGGCGCTCTTACCTGTGCTTTTAACAGCCTGTCCTCAAGCGCTTTACTACTTTGTGAAATTTTGGCCAGTTCATTACTCACTTCATCTAACTGATTTTGTGTATCGGCTAAATAATCAAATACAATCGCTTTGCGTTCTTCAAGTACCTGGCTTTTGGCTGCTCTAAGCTGCTGTAGCAGTGCCGTAGCTTGGTTTAGTTCACCTTTCATTGCAATTTCATCGCGTTGTAACTTAACCAGTTCCATTTCAGCAACGGCTCCAGCATCTACTGCGCTTTGCGTTAACTCTACCTCTCTGCTCGTAAGCTTTAAGCTTTGCTTTAACGCTGAAATATTAGCCAGTTGTTCATTACTTGCCTGCTCTTGTTGCAATAAGCTTTGCGTACGCTGCTGTAATTGTGACTCGAGCTGAGTTAAACGAGATGTGTAAGTGTTATAGGCTTGCCTATATACCTCTGGCGACACGCCTTTTCGTGGTATTTCTAGGCGCTGAATTGTGGCTCCAAAACTACTTTTATCATCAAGTTCAACACTTTTAAGCTCTGTTAACAGGCGGTTACGCCTAGCAAGTAAAGACTCTCGCTCTTGGCTTGATTCAGCAAATGCTGCGGCAAAGCGAGTTTCATCAATTAAAAGCAATGGGTCGCCCACTTCAACTAACTGTCCCTCATGTACAAGTACTTCTTTTAATATGCCACCGTCGAGGTTTTCTATTGTTTGTACACGCTGAACAGGAATAACAGTGCCTTGTCCAATAATTACCTCTTCTAGCTTAGCAAACTTGGCCCACAAAACGACTGAAAACAGCAAAATAAAAACAATAATAACCAACCGCTTAGCTTGCTTTGCAGCTTGCAGCTGCCCCATATATAAATCAGCCATTATTTAGACACGCTCCCACTATTGGCATTACTTACTCGCGTCACTTTTTTACTCACCAGTTTTACGCCGCCCGATACTTTTTCGCTAAATAATGATTTGGGGGTTTCTATACTCTTTAATCGACCATGGTCAATAACAAAAATCCTGTCACATATTGAGAGCATCTCTTTGCGGTGGCTAGAAATAACCACAGTTTCTGTACGCTCTTTTAAAGTTTTAATTAATAGTTTTTCATGCCCTTCATCCATAGCTGAGGAAGGCTCATCTAATAGGAGTAATGAATTATCACTTTGTAATATTGCGCGAGCAATGCAAACAGCTTGTCGTTGTCCTCCAGATAAAAATCGGCCGAATTCGCCTACTTGCGTTTCAAGTCCCGACTCTAAGCGATCAATAAAGCGACTCACACCTGATTGCACAAGCGCTTTTGCCAGCTCCGTTGGGTTGATGTCTTGAGCGCCTAACGTGATATTCTCAAGCACAGTGCCATAAAATAGGCTTGGGCTTTGTGCTACCCAGCCGCTTTGTTTACGTAACGCACTTAAAGACCAGTGTTTTATGTCAATGTCATCTATTAATAGTTGCCCAGACGTTGTTCTGTATTGACCTGCAATAATAGCCAGTAAGGTAGACTTACCGGACCCTGCTCGTCCATACAAACCAATTTTTTCACCTTTTTTGATATCAAAATTAATATTGTGAATAGCTTCAAGTTCTTGCTCATGATATTGAAAACTTAAATAACGAGCTGTAATATTGCCACTTAACGTTGCATCAATGGTACTTTCGCCGCTTTGCTGCTCTTGCTCTAACGCCATTATATTTTTAACGGACTCAATAGCCGTTTGAGTTTGCTTGTACTTTAAAACAAGCCCAGCCAACGATGATATTGACCCTGATGCACGCCCACTTAACATAACAATAGCAATCAGTGCGCCCATACTAATATCGCCATTACTAATTAAGTACACACCGAAAACGATTAATCCAATACTGGTAAATTGGCTGAGGCTAGAAACGGTATGCGTTAGAGTTGTTGCACTGTGACGTGATTTATTTTGCCAATCAACCATTTGTGCGAGTGTTTGCTCAAGCTTTTGTTGTGCCCCTGCTTGGCCATTCATTTGCTTAAGCTCAACAAGTTGGTTTAAATTTTCAATTAGATACGCTTGACGCTGGGTAGATAGCTTAGATGCCTGCTCTACGCTTTCATTTAATCTAGCTTGGAGTACAACACTTGTAATAATAACAACACTAAGCACGGCTACAGGAATAAGTACAATTAATCCCCCGAGCCAAAAAATTAAAGCTAAAAACAATAAGGTAAAGGGTAAATCAATAACAGAGACCAAGGTTGCAGAGGTGATAAATTCCCTTACGCTATCAAAATCTTGTACTTGTTTTGCATAAGCACCAGAAGAAGCTGGGCGCTGCTCTAGCCTCATACCGAGTATTTTAGCGTACAACATACTGCTAATACGTAAATCTATTTGCCTGCCTGCGGCATCAGTCAAATGCCCTCGCGCTTGTTTTAAAAGCCAGTCAAATACAATCGCTATTGTTGCACCCGTTGCTAACACCCATAACGTATCCATAGCTTCGTTTGGCACAACACGGTCATACACATTCATGGTAAACAATGGCACCACTAAAGCGAGCAAATTCACAGTTAGTGAGGCCAATAATAATGAGTTATAAAATGGCTTTACCTGATCCCACGCAGGCCTTAGCCAGCTTGGAATACGGGTGTGGAGTTTTTCAGAGCGTTCATCGGTTACATTATCGTGCGATAAGTACCATATAAGCTCTATATCTATGTCTGTTAACTGCTTGGGATTTGCATCATCTTGTGAGCTAAACGTACTTTTACCGCCGTTTTCAAAAAGCCAGAAAAAACCATCTTTATCGAGTACCAAAGCGGGATAAGCATAATGTTTAGGCGTAGTTTGTAGTTGAGCACTTACATTAATGTTACTTAATGCTTGCTCTAAATGATGCGCCGAAAACTCATTACTTGGTAAACCAAGTAACAAGTTGTCGCTTTGATGACGCAAATGCAAGGCATCGGCAATATGCTTACCGAGTGCCAACATTTGTTCCCGGTTAAGGATTAGCTTCATACGTTTTCATCACCACTAGTCATACTCGCAATAGTCTCATCATGTGCAGTGTCGCCACTACCAGACATTTCACTATAATCAGCACCACTGGCACTTGCTGTACGCGCTGAGTTACTTGTAGCCGAGTCAGAAATAGTTACATTCACTTCCTCTGTAGCCGCTTGTTGCGTTTCACCATCGAGTGTAGCGAATGCATTGAGCGTTAGCGTGAAGCTATCACCTGCATCGGCGTCAATAATTTCGAGAGCTTCAATATCAGCAATATCAACGGTCCACGTATCACCTACTTTTTCTCCAAAGTTAAAGCTGTATCCATCAGGTAAGCCGGTAATTTCAATATAGCCGGTTTCATCTGCTGCAGGGTTTTGCAAGTCTGCATCTAAGTTTAGGGCAATATTGTTGGTTGAATTACTTGTAACATCATTTGCGGCAGTCCATACAGGCGCATCAGCTTGAGGCTCTAACTCAATAATAAACTCTGATGATTGTGTATCACCCACACTTGTTACTGTTTCGCCATTAATTTGTGCGCTATCAACAGTTGCAACATCAACACTCATGTTCAATGTACCAAACGCAAGACCACCGGCATTAAAGTCAAAGTTTTCTATTGAGCTGCTATCGCTTGTAATTGTTGCGCTAAAGCCGCCATTACCATCACTGGTAAAGAATACAGTTTCACTCCCAATAGTAATAAACGCTTCGCCGTCAATATACTCAAGAGCACTACTGTCCGAATCGGCTGCTATATTAACCGTTAACTGAATTGTCTCTGAGCCATCAGCCTCTTCACTAAATGCTTCAAGGTCAATAGTCATAGTGTCATCTTCTTGCCCGTCGTAGCTTTCAAACGGCTGCTTAGAAAAGTCCAATGCGTCGGCTTCTGGGTTTACTACAACCATAAACGAGGCTGAGGTTTGTACAATTTCACCAGGTGATTCGTCTTGTGTAAGGGCATTTAGGGTTAATTCAAACTCACCACTAAAATCAAGCGGTGGTACAATAATTAAACCAGCTAATTGCTCTGCAGTTACGGTCCAGCTTGTGGTGTCTTCACCATTAAAGGTGCCACCGTCTTTACCGTTATTAACAAGTAAATTACCATCAGCGTCTTTTAGTACGGCATCTTTTGGTACGCCCGAAATAGTAATTGATATAGTTTCAGAGCCGTCATCATCTTTTAGAAGCGCGCTTAAGCCTGCTAATGCTATATCGGCATCTTCGCTCCCTTGTGCATCTGCCACTGTTAATACGGCTTCATCGGTTACCGCCTCTACTGCAATACTAATTGTATTAGTAACTTGCGTTGTAGCTGTAGCTGTACCTGTACTTAATTGAGCGGTATCAACTATGGTTGCCGTTATTTGAATATCAATATCAGTTCCTGATTGGTCCTCAATTGGCTCAACGCCAATACCAGCAAGCGCAGCGGCAAACTCTGCTTCTGTCCCGTTATAGGTGTATGTGTTATCGCCGTTGTCGGTAAACATATTATTAGGGTCATATAGCCCCACACCGTCCGGTAAAGTAATAGTAATAGGCTTACTGAAATCAACCTCTTCAACTCCCCCATTTTGCTGAGGGTTTGAATCATCATCCACTTGGTTTAAATCGGTTAATGCTAACGTTAAGCCAAGCGCTGTGGTGCGGTTATCTTCTTTAATTTTGTTAATAGCAGCGCTAAACTCACCACCGTCGGCGACAGGGGTTACATCTATTTCTAAAGATTGAGTGTCATCAATATACTCATCACCACTATCATCATCTACTGCAATAATGGTTACCGGAATGATTAATTGCCCTGAGTAGTCATCGCCTGCACTGGTAAAGCTTAAGTTGTCAAGCGACTCTTCTGGAATAATATACTCAGCAACTTCACCATCATCCCCAGGGATTGCGATAACACCGTCACCTTCAATAATAAGGCCTTCAGGTAAGCTGTCTGCGCTTATGTAAACAGTCACGGTGTCGTTTTCATCATCAGTCAAGCTGGTATTAATATGGCCAGTAAAATCAAAAACTTCATCTTCTACAGCATCAACCACTGAAATTTGTAATTGCCCTACTTCAGAAGCTTCTGAGCTGCTCCCTTCACCTGTTACACTAAAGTTAACGGTAAAGTTGTCACTTAATAATACGGCGTGACTGCCATCGGCTACGCGCGCTTTAACAGTAACATCTATATCACCCGTAGAGTTTTGCGCTTCTAAGGTCACATCAGCAAGTAAGTCACTAATTACATCTTGTACTGTGTTACTTGTACCTGCATCAATAGGTATAATCCAACGGCCAGAGCCATCTGGGTACGCCCCATTTGGATGAAGCACCTCTATATTTACGCCATCAGGGAGTATTATTTCTATATGAGTAATAACCTCAGAGCCATCAATATCTTCTTCTGTAAAGCTAACAGCCCCTGATAAGCTCATTGTTCTACTTGAGCTCGTTATTGTTTCATCGGTTGCTTCAAGGCGGGTAACAGCACCACTATTATCGCGCTCGGCACTGCTTTGGGTATCAACTTGCCCGTTTACGGTTACTGTAACTCGACTACTAATGTCTTCGCTCACACTGCCTACATCAGATGTATCGGTCACGGTATAAAGTACATCAACAATTAGCGTGCCTGAGAAATCCTCATCAGGCAGCAAACGCACTCTATCGCTGGCTAAAACATCCTCAAGCGTTGGGTATTCGTCATTAATTAAATAAGCTAAATCATACCCGCTACCTACACTCACTTCGTTGCCATCAACATACAAGGTAGTGTTTGCTGGTATGCCTGTAATTACGGCACCTGTTATTGTTTCTGATCCATCACTGTCGATTAAATCGGGATTAAAGTTAAGTGCAATACGTGTATCTTCATTACCCTCAGACGTTGTTGCTAGGCTTTGCGTATTATTGTAGATTGTTGGGTTAAAGTTTGTGGTTACAGCAATGTTGTAATCATTAGTATCACCATCAGCTTCTGTTGAAACTACTTTAATATTAAAGTTAACTTCACCACTAAAGTCATCAACAGGCGCTAAATAGTAATTTTCCATCTCTGCAGCCGTTAAGCTGTACATTGGCTTGCCGTTAGCATCAGTACCAACAATTGGTAAATCTGCTGGGTCGCCGTTTACATCAACTAGCATTACCGAGTCTGGTAAATCAGAAATAACTAAGCTAATTGCTTCTGATTGATCCACATCAGAGGTCACAATTAAAAAGTCTAAACGTAGGTTAGTATTTTCCGTACCTTGGGTGTTTTGCAGCGTAAAGTTGTTTTTATCTACCTCTGCAAATGCCCAGTTATCATTGCTATTTTCTTCATCTAGCTCTGGCGGATCTATTTTACCTATAACAGTTAATTGTAGAGTATCTGGCTGTGTACGTGCTTCTTCACCGGTGCTGGTTTCTGTTGCAATAGCTGTAACCGTAATATCGAAGGTAGCATCGGTTGCACGGCTGGCATCTTCTTTTTGTTTTAAGAATATCTTCCCTGCTTGCAGCTCTGTATCACTGACTAGCCAATTTCCATCTCTATCTAATACATTTCCATTTTCATCTACTAGCTCAAAACCTTCTGGTAATTCAACTTCAAAACGCAGTGTTTCTGAGCCATCTTCATCTACAAGTAAACCTCTAAATAAATCGATAGCTGGGGTGAGCGCATCTTCATCTACGGTTTGATTTCGCACAAATAAGCGAGGTTCATCAGCAACAAGAGTTATTTCAACCGTTACCGTTTGCGCGTTTGATGATGCACTATCATCATTTTCAGCTTCTGTAGCAACTGCAGTAATATCAAATGTAAACTCACCTGCTACGTGCTCTTCGCCAACTACAGTTAAGCTTTGCGCCTCTGCTGCGGTTATTTCATCACCGTTTGATAGTTCACGGCCATCGGCACTAACAATTAAGCCCTCTTGTATATTATTAATTATATAAGTGAGTGTTTCTGATCCATCTGTATCTTGCAGTGAAGCGCCAATATTAATAGGAGCTTCGGTATCTTCTGCTGTTGTATAACTGTAGTTGTTAGTGCCATCCCAATCAGGAGTGTCGGCCACTGATATAACACTTACTGCTTGAGTGGCGTTGTATTCACGATTGCCATTATCAGTCGTTACTGTTGCATCAATAGTTAGGTTTACCGTTTGAGTTTGGTTTGAGCTATCTGCAAGCGGTTCAAATGTTAAAGCGCCGTTTATAGTTGCTACGCCATTAGCATCAATACTTAACTGGCTGCCACTTAGTACATAATAACCACCGGTAGCTGTTAGCTCACTGCCATTTAATAATAACTTTCCACCCTGTAAGGAGCTTTCTTCAATACGTATTTGAGTAACCGTTTCATTTTGGTCAATATCGCCTGGGGTTACGGTAACAGTAATTGTAGAAGAGCCATCTTCATTGGCATCTGTTGCAGTGGTAGTCATCTCACCAATGTAATCACTTGTAGTCAGTGATAAATCTGCTGTCGCTGTATCATCGTCAGTATCTGTTACAACATAAGTAATTGTGTCAACAAAATCATTAGCTGATGAGCCAAATGTAGTGGTGGTAATTGTTACGCTACCATCTGAATTAATTGTAGCAGTACCATAATCTTCATCACCATCATTTAAAGCGAATGTATCGCCCACATTTCTAACCACATCGTTATAAGTAATGCTTGTTACCGTCGCCCCATCAGCTCCCCCTTCAAGGTTAGCTAATAAATCGATTGTAACGGTTTCACCTTCCGTCAATGCTTTACTTGCTCCAGGTAAGCTTGGGATGTCATCAGTTACTGTGGCAACAACAACACTTTGTGAATTTGATATATCCCCGTCGGCATCTACCGCTACTAAATCGATTGTTACATCAAGTGTATTTTCTCCATTGCCCGCTTCGTGGTCTAAGGCTTTGAATTGCTCATACTCAAAGGTTCCATCAGCATTAAACCTAACGCGGAAAACTGTTTCAGCTGCCCCACTTTCGCCTGTTGGTGCTGTTGCTAAATACCAGCCATTATCGTCAGCTGTATTTGATAGCGTAACGTCTTCACCTGAAGAGGTGTAACCAGAAAAACTAAAGTTGTCAGCTAGTTTCACTTCAACAACTTCATCTGAGCCTGACGTAACACTAATATTGCCCTCGGTTTTAATTGAGTCGTTATTACGCAAGCCTTCTTCATCAACCACAGGAGCGCTATCGCCTGAAGTTGTGACACTCGGAGACTGACCATCTTCTACGTTTACTGCTAATGCACTTTGTTCTCTAGTGCCATCGGCATCAGTTGAAATAATAGGTACGTTAATAGCAAGCGTTGCTTCTTGTGAATCTAAATGATCAATAGCCCCTACGATTTCAAAGGCAATGTTGTAACTTTCAGAGGTGCCTGCAGCTACATCCACATCAGTTGGAAGAGTTACCGTAAATACAGTAACGCCATTAACTACACCGTTTGCGGTACCATCCTCATTAACTTGCCATGTAATCGGCTCACCGTTTTGGGTAAGAGCATTGCCATTGCTATCAAGTACCGCCTGACCTGAAGCTACATTCATACCAAGTGATTTAACAGCCTCACCGCCAGCCGTAATAGTAATGCTCTGTGTATCGGACTGACCAGTACTGCCTGTTTCTGGGCTTTCTGCGACATTGAACGTTGGCGAGGTTTGCGTTGCATTAGCACTATCTGTAACGTTTACAGTAATATTTTCCTCATCAATATCGCCATCTTGATCTTTCAATTCAATTGCAAGGTTAAAGCTACTATTACCGTTATTATCAAGAGGGCGAATAAGCTCAATTGTATATTGTAAGTTTGCTTGGCTGCTTGTGCTGTTTGTGATCTCAGGTAAAGTAGCAATAAATACAGGGTTATTTATATCACCTGTATGTGCTGTAAGCGTTAAGCCATCCTCACTTAAGGTATATTGAATAGCCTCGCCACCAGAGGTTAGTGCAGGTTGCGAGCCTGTAACAGCAAAGGTTAATGACGAAAAGCTATCACTGCCAATAACAGTATCTAATGTACCGCTAAATGTATCTGAGCCGGACGCTAAACCTGACTCATCAAGGTTTGCTGAGTCTATATTGGTAAGCTGTGGTCCTGTGCCATCTACAATGGTTATGGTTACATTGCCATTACCGCTAATTACCGTACCATCACTATCCTCACCATTAACAGAAAGCGCAAAATCAATATTCTCTCCATCAGGGTTATCAAGCGGTAAGCTGACTGTTGTTTGAACCCTAGCATCTAAATCTTTGCCATTGGCATCTTGCGTTGCACTTACGCTAAAGCGGATTACTTCGCTGCCATTTGCAGAGCCTATAATTGTTTTACCATCACCGCTTAAAACAAAGCTAATAGCAGAACCAGAACTAGTTAGATTCAACGAATTTAAACTTGCAATAGTGTCACCAAAGGTAATTGAATCAGCAACAAGTGCATCAGAACCTGCAGCAACACTAAAGGATTTGTTATTCGTGGTAATAACACCATAATCGCTTTCTGTATAAGTAGCGGCTTGATTTGTAAAGCTGCCCGCACTGCCATCTTGTACTGTAAATGTGGCTGTACTGGTTGAGCTGCCAACTCCGTCGCGATCTTCTATTGTGTATTCAATCGTAAACTGTGGTGAAGGAGTTGAGTCTCGATTATCAAGCGCGTTAAAGCTCCAGCTTCCATCGCTGTTAACCGTTAATGTGCCTTCATCGGTAAATATCGTAGCTGGTGTATTTGTTGTTACATCATAATCAGTGCCATTAAATGTTACACTTGTAACGATTGGTGCGCCCTCTACTATACTGTCATTTGTGACTAAGCTACCTGTTGATACTCTACCTGCATCAGTGTCTGCTTCGGTGACTGTAAAGCTGTCGTCACTGCTTTGTGGGGCTGAGTCGGTAATCGTAACGGATGTTGGTACAACGACAAGCTCGGTTGTGCCATCGGCATCTGTTTGCAACGCATCGACAAAAATATCTGTTAGTAAACTTTCACTTTCATGATCAATGGGGGCATGTAACGTGGTAGTAAGCTCACCGCCAGCAAGCGCCACACTTAACACTAAGTTGCCTTGAGAGTCTTTAACTTCTAACGATAAACCATCATTTGCTAAGGTAACAGTTACAGGGTTTTCATCTACCGTTAAGCCTTCAAGGCCAGATTGATTTGCACTTAATGTAAGGTCAGCGTTATCTATTTCTATTGAACTAGTCGCTGAGCTTGTGCCGCCATTTGCAGTATTACTTTCATTTAATGATTGGCTATCAAGAGCATCGAGTGTTGGTGCGACATCTTGCGCTGTGTTTCCTGCAGAATCTGTAACAGTTGCCGTAATAGTCCACTGCTGTGTATCAGCAAGCTCAGATACATCTATACCGTTAACGGTCCAAGCTCCATCATTTGCGACTGCGGCAGTCACTATTTCACTAGTTGCGCCATCAAAAATGGTAAGTGTAACGGTAGAACCTAGCTCAGCATCGGTTGTACCGTTTAGCGTGGTTACTTCACCCGCTTTAAAGGCTCTACTGTTAATGCCGTTTTCACCTGTATCAATATCAATATTAATGGTGGTGTCTTTGGTGAAGCTGGTTTCATTTGTGGCTAAATTGCCCTCAACATCTAATGCGCGAACACTTGCTGTAATTTCGCCATCAGCAAGGCCTGAAATATCAGTGGCGTTGATTGACCACTCACCTGCGGCATTAATAACTACATTTTCGACTGTGACTTTGTTACCATTTACATCGGTAAAGACCACCGTGGCGGTTTGATTTTCATCAGCCTCTTCTATTACACCGCTTACTACAACATTACCCTGCTCATCAGTATTAACAACGTCATCGCCTGCAGCCATTTCAATGGTGGTTGCTGCGGTTTTATCGTGAATGGCTGTGTCTGTATCGGTTGCGGTATTGCCTGCAACATCACTTACGGTGGCTGTGGCGGTTAATGTACCGTCATCTAGCCCTGATAAATCAGCACCGGTAATCGTGTAAGCATTATTAATAACAGTGGCTTCAAAGCTGCGCTCATTACCTGCTTCATCTGTTACTACCACTGTTACAGTTTGATTGTCTTCAACACCCGCTGTTGTACCTGTAATTTCAACATTTAAGTTTTCACTATTGCCGTTAATTACGCCATCGTTTGTATCGTTAATATCAACTGTTACTGCAACTGTAGTGTCTTTAGTAAAGCTGGTTTCGTTTGTGGCTAAATTACCCTCAACGTCTAATGCGCTAACACTCGCTGTAATTTCACCATCAGCAAGGCCTGAAATATCCGTAGCG
>OMOM01000457.1_pt1 | contig 21793 bp, 18 predicted proteins | sample 1646501 | NCBI WGS metagenome assembly OMOM01 (sample SAMN05416802, study PRJEB24817) | seawater metagenome | isolation source: Sea water | place: Canada:Atlantic | collected 2013-07
TCTACACCTCTCTATTCGTCGGCAGCGTCAGATGTGTATAAGAGACAGGTTCAACGTCAACGACTATATCGCCAAATAAAAAACGCATTTAGTATTCCATCATTTAATTAATCATTATCATTTCATTATAAAACCATTGTTACCTCTTTATTGAATGAAATCAAGAAACTGACACACTCCAGTTTTAAATGAGTAAAGCATAACAAGAGCAATATAATGAATAAAAAAGCCATGATTAACCTTACTATAATCTCGTGTAGTTTACTTTTAGGCTGTGGAGGAAGCGGCAGTAAAAAAACAGAGCAACCATCTCCCACACCGATAATAACGACATGTGCAGGACAATCGCTTGAGTCGGGAACAAGCTGTATAACATTAGAGAATAGAGAGGCCATTGTTTATAAACCTAGCAATACTATTGAAGGGATCGCAGTGTTTTTACATGGCGCTCCTGGATCTCCTAAAAAAGTCAGTAAAATATTTAATGCTAAATCAATCAGTGATAGTGAAAAATTAATATCCGTTTCGCCTCAGGGTATAAATGAAAAATGGGGCTGGGAAAGTGTTAATGACTCCGCGAATGCTAAGCAAGCCGATGTAGATTTTATTGTTAACCTTCTGACTAAGATCAGAACTGACAACAACATTACCACCGATAAAGTTTATATTTTTGGCTACTCTGCAGGTGGATTTATGGCTTATAAACTTGCCTGTCAAATACCAGGACATATAACCGCAATTGTATCTCTTGCAGGACAATATAGGGGTGACTTTAGCGCCTGTTCAACATCTACACCGGTGACTGTGCATCACTTTCATAGTCCACAAGATAGAGAAGTCCCTATCAAGGGTAGAGAGGTGGGTGAGATAAAATCGGTTGCCGAAACACTCGCACACTGGTTGCTTATTAATGGCTGTAGTGAAACCTTCAACACAGTGAAACACCCGAAAGTAAGTAGTACCAGTAATGGCACTGAGACTCAAACCTGGGAAGGTTGTGTCAAAGAAGTCAGCTTTTCAGCATTAAATAATGTACCGCATGAAGCCAGTTATAGCGCAGAAGTATTGAAACAAATCTACCAGCCTATTTTTAATTAAAGTAGGTCGTGTGGCAAAAGATTATCAAATCTAATAAAGGATACATTATGCAGAAAATTTTCAGTTTTTTACTTATAGTAGTTTTTATATCGGCTTGCTCTGACGGTGGCAATAACGCAGAAATACCACAAACAGATAATACTTCAGGTAACACCAGCATACCGATTAATAATATCGCGATCCCTGATAATCGTTATGCTAATAACTATCAAGTGTTACTCTTTGGTAATAGCCATGTTATAGGGTTAAGTGGCTTACTTAAAAGACTTATTAGTGCAGGCAACCCTTTTGCCACAATTACCATAAAAAATGCTGGAGGTGGATTTTTAGATGATAGTTCCAGTAAACAAAGAAGAATTGAGTTACTTGAAAGTGAGCTTTGGACGCATGTTATCTTACAAGGCCAAAAATATTCTCAATCAGGTGCGAAAACCTACCCAATTAATGCAGCACTAGCTTGGATAGATAAAGCTAAGAGTCATAACACAACCCCGATACTTTTCCCTGAGCACCCACAAAAAGGGAAAACTCAAGAAGGGAGTAGAGTGCATCTTATACATACTGGTATTGCTGAATTACAAAAGGCGTGTGTTGCACCTGTTGGCTTAGCTTGGGATAGAGTCATCATGACGTATCCACAAATCGTCTTACATACAGATGACGGTAATCACGCATCTTTAACTGGGCAATTACTCAGCGCTTTCATTTTTTATGAAGTTATTACTGGTGAGGCAGCAGATTTGTTGCCCTTTGATAGTAACATCGATGTAGATGAAGCAACTCAGCAAATTTTAAGGCAAATGGCTTCTGAAACTATTAAAACTCATCCGCCTTGCATATTTGAAAAATAAATTTTCGGTGGAAGCTTCTATTTATAACAGCGGTTCCATTAAAGGAGCCGCTGTTTTTTGAATCAACTAATCAGTATGTTGACCTACCTGCCCCAAGAGCAACCTATTGATAAATACTGTGCTATAGGTGTATTAGTAGTGACGTTTGTTCTTTTTTAGGCATTTTACTCACCACTAACCTATATGAGTTATCCATCATGCGTTCAATTTCTCCCTGAGGAATTGAACCATCCAAAATCACCGTATTCCATTGTACTTTATTCATATGATAGCCAGGTATAACCGCGCTGAATACATCACGTAACATAACAGCCTCATCGGGTTCACATTTTAAGTTAATACAATAATGCCCCGCCATTTTCCCTTGAGTGCCTTTTTCATTACCTTTGCCTAGGGCTAAGGTTGCAAACATTTTATGCTTTACTTTAAATACACTGACATCCTCACCAAAAGGAAAATATTCGATTGTTTCAGCTTTATCTAGTAAATAACGCCTAGCTTGTATGTTATCCATAATATTGTTACTGCACCTTAAATGAGTGATTAACACTCTATTCCGATAAAAAAACTAATTGACTACAATGGCAAAAAAATTGCCATTCATTAAGTAAATCCACAAGGACAATGACTAAAAACAGCCTAAAAGAATGGCCGAAATCATACTTATATCACTCAAAAATAAAGATATAAGCCTGCGTTTTAAATGATAACTATTATCATTAAATCATACTCCAACAAACGCGATACGACAACAAATAAAACCGCAAACTTAAGGAAACGAACAGCTTAAAAACATCTCGTTGCCTTCATAAAACAGTTGTAAAAAAGTAACAAAAAAACACTAAAGGACCTAGTTAAAATAAGAAGACAAATTCATTATTTGCTTTGCAGGCATCGGCTTACTTAAATAAAAGCCTTGTACAAAATCACAACCTAACTCTCTCAACAAAGTATGTTGCTCTTTGGTTTCTACTCCTTCAGCTACAACCAAAAGCCCTAAACTATGTGACATGGCAATAGTTGCTTTAACTAAATCACAATCCGATTTATTTAACGTTATACCATGAATAAAACTACGATCAATTTTTAATATATCAAAATGATACTGCCTTAAATAACTTAACGATGAATAACCTGTGCCAAAGTCATCCATTGATAGTTTTATACCTAACTTATTGATTTCATGTAAAGCATCTTTAATATAAGACTGTCCTCCCATCAATACGCCTTCAGTAATTTCTAACTCAAAATCCTCAAAATCAATACCAGCTTCATTCACCGTATTTTGAATCAAACTCAATAGCCCTTCATCTCTGAACTGGCGAGGAGATAAATTAACGGCCATGGTGTATTTTTTATTCCCTTTACCTTGCCAAACACTTAAAAACGTTAAGGCTTGCCTAATGACAAACTGCCCAATGGGTACTATCAGTCCTGTGTGCTCAGCAATAGGTATAAATTCATCAGGTGTAACGTTACCTAATACAGGATTATGCCAGCGCAATAAAGCTTCCGCACCGACCATTTTGTCATTACTAAGATCAAATTGGGCTTGATAGTATAATTCAAACTCTTGACGCTCTAATGCTCCGTGCATTTGCTCTTCAATCGCAAAACGACGCTGCATAACCGTGTTCATTTCTTTGGTAAAAAAGGAATGAGTATTACGCCCTAAAGCTTTAGCTTGGTACATTGCTGTATCAGCATTACGTAATAAGTCTGAGGCGCCAAGGCCATTTTCAGGATAAAGGGCGATTCCGATACTCAATGTTAATATTAGCTCCCTGCCATCAATATTGAATGGCTCTCTAAAGGTTTTCAGTAAAACCTCAGCAACGGCAAGCGCATTGTAATGTTCGGTTAGGCCCCGTAAAAGAATAATAAACTCATCACCACCTAAACGACCGACCGTATCTTCTTTTCGTAAAACATTTTGCAGTCGCTTCGCGGACTCGATCAACAACTTGTCGCCGATTTCATGTCCTAAAGAATCGTTCACTTTTTTAAAGTCATCTAAATCAAGAAAAAGTACCGCCGCCTGCTCAGTGTTCCTATCTGCTTCAATTAATATTTGCGTTAAGCGATCTAGTGCCAAAAATCGATTTGGTAATAGCGTTAAACAATCAAAATAAGCTTGATGACGGATCAACTCTGCATTTTTATGTTGCTCAGTAATATCACGAATAATAACAACGAGCTGCTGGTATTTTGACAAATAATTAATTCTAGCTTCAAAAAAGGATAAACCACGCGGCAGGATTAAATCATATTCAAAACTTATCATTTCGGTTTGTTTTAATGCTTTGGCTATATGGTTATGAAACTTGCGGGCAACGTCTTCGGGTAGTACATCAGTCATATTTTTGCCAATAAATTTTTCAGGCGATACATAAAGGTCACTTATGTTACTGGCGTGATAATCTACAATCGTTCCATCACTTTCCATCAAGAAAAATAAATCGGGTATCGCTTTAAATATAGTCTCAAGCATCTGATCTTTAAAAGTAGCTTGTGCTTGTGCATGTATTACATCGGTTAAATCAATATCAATACAGTACATTTGTTTATTGTTGTATTGGTTAGTAAAGAGCACATGACTTGAGTAAACACATACATCATTACCCTGTTTATCAAGTAAAGTAAGTTCTGCTGCGGGTATTTCTACACCATTTTTTATCCAGTTAGTGTGCGCAGCAATAACAAACTCACACATGGGTTTGGGAATGATAAGGTCTTCTATTTGTTGCCCCGTAGCCTCTTCTTTGGTGAAGCCATAAAGTAACTCGCTGCCCTCGTTCCAATAAATTACCCGTCGATTTTCATCATATCCCTGTACAGAAATAGCACTGACTGCATCAAATATCTGATGCAATGGGTCGTTAATAATATATTTGTGGCTTAACGCGCTAACAGCTTTTTTCGAATTCATAACGTGGAGAGGCCCAGTAACTTCAATATATTAATAATAGACTTAAATAGGTAATTTCGCTTATGTAAACAAAATAAAGCTGAGTAATATGCATCAGAGTAAATGATGGCTATTCGCTAGTTATACATATGTTTCCGCTTATATTAGCCCTTCGGGGAAATGAGGTTACTAAGCTACTGATTATACAAAGCCTCTAATGTGCTCTGTGCTGCTCAAGCTGCTTTAATTAAAAACGACAGTTTTATCGGCTATTAATAATCAAATGCTCACATTACCATTCCATCAACCATGCTATGTAACAGAGAAAAACGGTATTTAATCGGATAAAAGATGACAAAATTTATTACACTGGCACAATGGTAACCAGATAAGTTCTGCTTTGCCTAAAGGTCAAACAGTTCCTAAAGTAATAATAAAAAAGGATATTCAATGAAAGCTATTTTTGCTCTGCTACTTATGTGCTTTAGCACGTTAAGTTTTGCTGTTGAGCAGGCCGAAGAAATTTTTAAACAATTAGCCCCTTCACTTTATCAAATACGCTTAATCGACAAAGCCAGTGGTGAAAAGTCTTCTATTGGTTCGGGTTTTCAAATTAGTAGCGATGGTCTTATTGCGACTAATTATCACGTTATTTCAGGTTTTGCCCGACACCCTCATAAATACACCATAGAGTATTTAGATAATAAAGGTAACAAATCAGCGCTTACCTTAAAAAGCGTAGATGTCATTAATGACCTTGCCATTGTTCAACGTGAAGTTAGCACTGAAATGCCATATTTTCATATCGCGAAGCAAGCGCCGACAAAAGGTGAGGAGCTATTTTCGTTAGGTAACCCGCATGACTTAGGCATGATAGTCGTACCGGGTACATATAATGGTTTAAAAAATGAGTCTTTTAACGACCGCATTCACTTTACGGGTTCAGTTAACTCAGGCATGAGTGGTGGCCCCGTTGTTAATAAGAATACCGAAGTCGTCGGCATTAATGTTGCTACCTCGGGTAATCAAATCGGTTTTTTAGTGCCACACGACAAATTACTTGCGCTTTATCAGCAATATCAACAAAACCCACCAAAAAGCATTGAGCAACAAATGGCAGCTCAGCTTATGCAGAATCAAGAAAAGTTAATTACTACAATTTTGAAAAGTGATTGGCAGTTAAAACAATTAGGTCGAGGCTTAATACCTACTATTGATGTGCCTTTTGTACGTTGCTGGGGTGAGTCCAACTCAGATAAAGTCGATGCTCAAATAATGGCGGCCGTTGCAAATTGCGATTTAGATGAAAATACCTATATTTCTTCTGACTTTTTTACTGGCTCTTTGGAAATGGAATACCGCTATATGGAATCAGATAAAATTGGCAGTACTAAGTTTTATCATATTTTTGAGCGTCAGCTAAACCAAGTAGCACCAGGTAATCTAGCAGGTAAGGATGATGTAACTGAATATCAATGTCACCATGACCTTGTTATGCCACAAAGCAGCAATATTAATAATAAAGCCGTATTTTGTACTCGTGCTTATAAAGATTTCCCGGCGCTGTACGATGTGCTTTATATCGCTATTTCTGTCGACCATGAGCAATACGCATTACTCAGCCATTTCACCATTTCTGGCGTTGCACAAGAGACCTCACTTGCCTTTTTAGCTAAATTTATGGAGTCGGTTTCATGGAAATAATTATTGAAGAAATCAGTCATGGTCACAAACTCTTAAGTCGCCAAAAATTTGCTCCAAACAACATTACTATAGGTCGGGGCTACGATAACGACATTATCATTAGTGACCCTCATGTTTGTCCTGAACACTTGCAGTTGCATTTTAACGGTGAGCATTGGTTGGTTGATGATCAAGGGTCAATTAACGGCAGTTTTCTTGAAGGCAGTAAAGAAAATGTTATCCAACATAAAGTCAGTTCTGGCGATATTATCTCCATTGGTAAAAGCCAAGTACGCCTTGTTTTTCCTAGTCATCCTGTATCTGAAAGTATTGCCATTAGTCCATTCGAGAGCTTAATAAACTTAGCGCGTCACCCTGTTGTACTTGCACTTAGCATGACTTTATTTGCTTTAATTGGTGGTTGGATAATCAATTTAAACAATGCTAACGAAGTTTCGTTAACTCAAATACTTGTGCCTACCATTGGCTTAACCTTAGGCTTTGCCTTATGGCCTGCCGGCATTGCATTAGTGTCACACTTGACCAAACATGATGCGCGTTTTTGGACCCAAATGGGCATTAGCTTTATCTTTTTTAATTTAATGTGGCTCAGTGATATTTTTGAAAACATTGTGCACTTTAATACTTCCAGTAATTTTTCAATGCTCTGGTTGTTATCTATTATTCCATTGCTGTTGGCTTTTGGCTTATTTTGGCTTAACTGCTATGTCGGCTTTCACATGACTTTACGTCGTAGAAATGTTGTCGCCTCATGTTTAATACTCTTGCTCTTTGGCGGCAGCTTTGTCATTCAAATGAGTAAACAACCTGACTTTAATCCGCGCCCGCAATTTGACACCACCATTATGTCGCCAGCCTTTATATTTGCGCCAAGTACTAATGTTGAAACCTTTGTTAATGACGCAAGTAAGCTCTTTGATAAAGCGACAAAAAGCGTAGAAAAAGATAGTAAAGATTAATCAGATAAAAGCTTGGCATTGCTGAGGTTTAAGCATAAAAAAGCCGTCGTGGTTACGACGGCTTTTTAGATATTACAAAAGTGCAATAAGGTGTAATTAAGGTTTGGCGATAAAACCAATAGCTTGATAAACCTCAGCTAGCAATTTACTCGCTCGCGCTGACGCTTTATCTGCACCTTTTCGCATCACTTCATCTAAGTAGGCTTGGTCATTACGAAATTGATGGTAACGTTCTTGAATCGGTGCGAGTAAAGCAACAACAGCTTCAGCAACATCACCTTTTAAATGACCATACATTTTATCTTCATATTCAGGCACAAGTTCAGCAACTGTTTTACCTGTTGTACATGATAAAAGCGATAACAAGTTTGATACACCAGGCTTTTCTGCAATATCAAAATAGATATTCGCTTGCTCGTCTGAATCAGTCACAGCACGTTTAATTTTTTTGGTTATTTTCTTAGTATCTTCTAGTAAGCCAATAAAGTTACCTGGATTCGTATCAGATTTTGACATTTTTTTAGTCGGCTCTAATAAGCTCATGACACGAGCACCAAACTCAGGGATAAAAGGTTCAGGCACTTTAAAAGTTTCACCGTGCAAGTTATTAAAACGCGTCGCAATATCGCGTGCTAATTCTAAATGCTGTTTTTGATCATCGCCAACGGGCACTTTATTGGCGCCGTATAATAAAATATCAGCTGCCATTAATACCGGATAAGTAAATAAACCTGAGTTCATATTCGCTTCAGATTTAGACGACTTATCTTTATATTGCGTCATGCGATTAAGCTCACCCATTTGAGTGTAGCAATTTAATACCCAGCTCAATTGCGCATGCTCAGGCACATGTGATTGAATAAAAATAGTGCTTTTTTCTGGGTCAACGCCACAAGCTAAATATAATGCTAAACCATCTAAAGTTGCTTTGCGCAACGCTTCAGGCTCAGGGCGAACAGTTATGGCATGCTGATCAACCAGCATGTAATAACATTCGTGACTATCTTGCATGCTTACCCATTGCTTTAATGCACCAAGATAATTGCCAATGGTTAACTCGCCTGATGGCTGACAGCCGCTTAGTACAATAGGTTTACTCATTTTTTATCCTTGAAGTTTTCTTAATTATTTAATCTGTTAATTATTTAACGGTGGCTAATGCTACGCGCATTTCATCAATAGCAACTTTGTAATCTGGCTTTGAAAATATAGCCGAACCAGCCACAAACATATCAGCGCCTGCTTTAGCTATATCAGCAATATTATCGGCTTTAACGCCACCGTCTACTTGTAAACGAATATCGAAACCACTGGCATCAATTTTTTCTCGCACTAAGCGAAGTTTATCCAAAGTAGTAGGAATAAACGATTGACCACCAAAGCCTGGGTTAACTGACATTAACAAAATAACATCGAGTTTATCCATAACGAAATCTAAAACATGTAAAGGTGTTGCAGGGTTTAATACTAAGCCCGCTTTACAGCCATGATCTTTAATGAGCTGCAAGGTTCTATCAATATGATCACTAGCTTCAGGGTGAAAGGTAATAATATCAGCACCGGCTTTAGCAAAATCAGGGATCAGACTATCAACAGGCTTCACCATTAAATGCACATCAATAGGTGCGGTAATACCGTAGTCTCGTAATGATTTACAGATCATTGAGCCAAACGTTAAGTTTGGTACAAAGTGATTATCCATCACATCAAAATGAATAACATCAGCGCCAGCATTGAGCACCTTTGTAACATCTTCGCCCAAGCGAGCAAAGTCAGCAGATAAAATTGATGGAGCAATAAGAAAATCAGACATAGTAATTACCTTGACAAAATTTGCGATACTTTAACTTAATTGTGCAAATTTTGCGACTTAGATCAGTCACAAAAATGTATATAACATCTTATATCGTAATCAAGTTCACATGTAGATTTCAACACCTTGATTAATTTCAGTATAATAAGCATTAAATATTGAATACTTGCATCAAACGATGCCCTTTTTTGCACACAATCGATGATAATTGCACCAATTTAGTACAATTATACATTTGATGACAAATTAAAATTCAGCTAAAAAACATGTAAAGCACTGATATATGATTATTTAATATAAAAATAGGCACTCAGGCACTTTCTTTGCAATAGCTACAACAATTATAAAAACTTAGTGGACTAAAACATGAAAAAATCAATTATCTCTCTTTCATTATCGACGATTCTAGCAACTTCAGCATTGGTTTCTACATCAGCCTCAGCACTTGAAGTAGAAGGTTTAAGTGCCAATGTTGGTCTAGTTTCTCAATATATTTTCCGTGGTATTGTACAAACAGACACAGCCTCAGCTAGTGCCGGTATTGATTATGAAAATAGTGGCTTTTATCTTGGAACTTGGGCGGCGGACGTTCAAGACGGTTTAGAAGTTGATATTTATGGTGGCTACGGCGGAGAGCTAGACAGTGGTCTAGGCTATAGCGTTGGTTTTACTTCATACCAATACACGGGTGATTTTGATACCTCATATAACGAAATCAACTTAGGTTTAAGCTACGATATGTTCTCACTGACTTATAACGTCGGTGAGTGGGAAGTTGAAAATGGTCCAGATCAAGACTACGACTTCTTATCGGCTACTGTTGAGCATGAAGGTTTTTATGCTATTTACGGTACTTGGGGTAAAGACTTTGATGGTGATTACATCGAAGTAGGTTACGGTACTGAAGTTTCAGGTTTCGATGTTGGTATTGCTATTGTATCTAACTCAAAAGAATTAGCCGGCTCTACAAGTGACGAAAACCTAGTATTTAGCATAGGTAAATCTTTTTAATACATAGTTAACAGCAACTATAATTAGATGTATCAATAAAATATTGATTGGTTGAGTTAAAGCCAATCAATATTTTTTTATCGCTAACAATTTTTTAATGAGTCAAAATTAAAATACTTAGTCTAGACCTCTAATTTAAGTCTTTAATTTAAACCTCAATTTAAACCTCAATTTAAACCTTTGATCTTAACTTGCTGATGACGATGGTTTAATTGTTGGCAAATAGTAACCAAATCGGCATGAATGCCACCAGCGGTTACATCACGACCTGCACCTGGACCACGAATAATCAACGCATTTTCCTGATACCATTCACTCTTAATTTGAAATACGTTATCGCACGGTGTTAACTGCGAGAAGGCATCTGTTTCACTCAACTCTTCCAAACTCACCTTTGCAACAACCTGACCATTGTCGCTTATAAACCTTGCTACATAACGAATAACACAAGCTTTCTCTTGTGCCTGTTTTAAGCGCGATAAAAACATCTCGTCAAGCTCAGCTGTTCGTGTAAGAAACTCGGTTAATGAGATATCACGCAGCGGTTCTGGTACTAAGCTTTGGCAGTCGATATCTGTTAACGATAACTCAAAGCCAGCAGCACGCGCGAGTATTAAAAGTTTACGTTGAACATCTCTACCTGATAAATCTTCTCGAGGATCTGGCTCTGTAATACCTTGTGATAACGCATCATTAAGCAGCGTTGAAAATGGTGTCAAACCATCGTAATACTGAAATAGCCAAGATAACGTGCCAGAAAATATGCCAGAAATTTCTGAAATTTTGTCACCACTATTAAGTAGCTCTTTAATAGTTGAATTAATAGGTAAGCCTGCACCAACCGTCGTATTTCCAAGCCAAATACTGTTGTTTTTATCTGCAGTTGTCAGTAATTGTCGATAGTTTTCTGTACTTGAAGAAGCAGCCCATTTATTCGCACCAATGACATGTATGCCACGGTTAAAAAACTCTTGGTACAAGTGGCTGAAAGCTTCACTAGGTGTAATATCAACAATAATCAATTCATCGTATGGGTGACTGGTTAACCAAGCTAATAATTGTTCACTATCATATTGCTGTGCTTGTTGTTGATAATGTTCAAGCGCATTGGCTACATCTATACCATCGGTATTTATTAACGCTTTACTGGCGCCAACCAAGCCAACTAAATGAACATTTTCTAAGCCTGAAACACGTGCAATTTGTTTAGGTAACATGGTTAAAAAGCGTTGACCAATATTGCCTAAACCAGCAACTACCAATGCTATGTTTTTAGCGTCTTTTGTCATATCTGCATGAACATTATTGAGCACTTCACTCGAGCAAATCTCAGGTAATATCGCAATATAACTATGCTCATTAAAAGAATGTAAAAAATGTAAAGTGGGCTGATGTTTTAGCGCTCTTTTAAACCTAGCGCGCATATCTCCTTGCTTTGCCACGCTATGACCCACAATAGCTATAATCGCCACTGGTTTAAAGGTTACTTCTGTGTCATGGCTTGCTAGCCACTGGCTAACCGACTTTTGTTGTGCCTGTGGTACAACTATGTAGCCTTCGTCAAGGTTATAACAAACCGGTGAAAATTCACTGGCCGCTAACTCACCTGACTTGGCTAAAAAACTAGCAGACTTTGCTAATATTAAATCGTTTAAACTGGTCACCGAAAGCTCTTGCTTTGCTATTTGACCAAACTTGCCTATTTCACTACCGCTAATATCAGGTGCAAAGCTGCTCGCAACATGTAGGTGGGTATTATGATTGGTTAATGGTTGTAAGGTTTTTGCATGTAAAACAGGATTACCCAAACGACCAAGTTCATTAGCTACAGCATTAGGCAAACGGTGTAGTTTTCTCGCTGAAGGTACAATGCGAGGATCGGCGCTATAAATACCATCAACATCAGTCCAAAGCGTAACATTTCTCGCTTGTGACAATGCTGCCATTATTGTGGCCGAATAATCACTACCGTTACGCCCCAATGTACACGTTTGCTGTTTTTTATTACGTGCGATGTAGCCTGTTACAATCACTAATTTATTCTGTTGGCGAAGCGCAGAGAATGCAGTTTCACTTACGCTATAGTCAATGGTGCAATTTTTTTCATCTTGAAGTAGCAAGAAATCCCTCGCATCTAACATATAACTTGGGCAAACACTTTCGCTTAATACCGCTGACAATAAACGTGCTGACCATACTTCACCAAAGGCTAATAAGTCATTTTGATAACTTATAGGGTCATTGATTAATTTTTTTGTGCTGTCTGCAATTTCATCACTTAATAAACCATTAAGTCTGGCAGCACTGCTGGTATTTAAAAGCTCATCAATTAATGTGGCTTGCACAGTATTTAAATCAGCAAGCGCGGCAAGTAATTGCTCACGTAACGTTACTAATTCATTATTTTCTTTATTGTATTCAGCACTTAGCAAAGTCGCATCTTTTAGTTCAACAGCTAGCTGATAGATATCAAACAATGCATCTGTAGTACTACCGTTGGCAGATACCACTACAATGTCGTTTATCTGGCAATGCTGACGAATAATATCCACTACACGTTCAATACATGCACTGGTGGCTAAGCTACTGCCTCCGAATTTATGCACATTACTAGCAATTTTTACCAATTTATTATTTGCCAAATTAGGCGTTTCCGCTACATTAGGATCAATCATTTTATTACCGCAGGCTGACTGATATTGTCACACCACTTTTAAATTATTTTTAATACGCTTATATCAAGGTCGACCAAATACACGGATTGGCCAACTTTTGAATAACGGATTTAGGCTTGGCTTGCATCAAGTGCTTGCGAAAGGTCATCGATCATATCTTCGATATCTTCAATACCCACAGAAAGTCGTATTAATGACTGAGTTATACCAGCAGCCAATTGTGCTTCAATCTCCATACCCGCGTGAGTCATGGTGGATGGATGACTGATCAAGCTTTCAACACCACCTAATGATTGAGCAAGGGTGAAAAACTTTAATTTATCGAACAATACTTTCACCGCTTCAACGCCCCCTTTAATCTCAAAGCTCATCATAGCGCCAAAATCATATTGCTGCTTTTTAGCTAATTCATGTTGTGGGTGATCGCTCAAGCCTGGAAAATATACTCGTTCTACCGCTGAATGCTGTTGCAAAAACGCTGCGACAGCATTAGCGTTAATTTGATGTTGTTTCATCCGAATAGGTAAGGTCTTTAAGCCACGTAAAGCTAAGTAACTGTCGAATGCTGAGCCTGTTATGCCGATACAGTTTGCCCACCAAGCAAGCTCTTCACCTAATGCTTGTTCTTTGGCAACTAAAACGCCGCCAACGACATCACTATGACCGTTGATATATTTAGTTGTTGAGTGAAAAACAATATCAGCGCCTAACAAGAGTGGTTGCTGTAACGCTGGTGATAAAAAGGTGTTATCAACAGCGACTAAAGCGCCTACGTTATGGGCTTGTATGGTTATCGCGGCAATGTCGACCAAACGTAAAAGTGGATTACTAGGAGACTCAAGTAAGACTAACTTAGGTTTTTTGGCAAGCGCTTCGCTTAATGCTGTTTGATCGTTTTGATCAACAACCACTAAGTTAAATTGACCACGTTTGGCCAGGTGCGTAAATAATCGAAAACTGCCCCCGTAACAATCATGAGGGATCACTACTGTGTCTTCGGTATTAAGCAACTGGCAAATAAGATGAACGGCTGACATACCTGTACTAGTGACAATACCAACCGCACCTTGTTCCAATTCAGCAATAGCACGGGCAAATGTTGCGCGTGTTGGATTACCCGTACGTGAATAGTCAAACTGACGCTTTTCATTGAAACCTTTCAATGCATAGGTACTTGAAAGATGAAGAGCTGGAATAACAGCGCCATGGTGTTGGTCACTGTTTATACCGGCTCGAACAGCGGTAGTGGCTATTTTTTTCTCGCTCATGTGAACTCCAGATTGGATATTTTCTATATAGATGTTTGGACGTCTATCAATCTAAACACTTTAAAGTGTGCGGTCAAGAACTTTAGACATCTAAACTTCTACACATTCGTTATTGACTCACGCCCCACAACCAGTAAAATCAGCTAGTAAGATAAAACTTATCGCAAACTGGTACACCAGAACAGCAATTTCTAAGTTTATCGCAATTAATTAAGCATAGAGGAATATTCATGGCAGAGTGGAATGGCGAGTATATTAACCCTTACGCCGAACACGGCAAAAAAAGTGAGCAAGTAAAAAAAATAACCGTGTCTATCCCTTTACGTGTGTTAAAAGTACTAACTGATGAACGTACACGCCGACAAGTAAATAACTTGCGCCATGCAACCAACAGTGAACTATTATGTGAAGCGTTTTTACACGCATTCACTGGCCAACCGTTACCTGACGATAGTGATTTGGCTAAAGACAACACACAAAAATTACCAGCAAGTGTTCGCAGAGCGTTAGAAGCACAAGGTGTAACTGACTTTAGTGAATACGAAACTGACATGGAAGAAGAAACAGAAGATTAATGGGATATAAACTATTTGGTTTATAAATGACAAAAGGCGCTTAAAGCGCCTTTTTTATTATCTGAAGTATTTACTAGTGAAATTCATTTTTTAAATCTACCAAGTTGCATCATTCAATTGCAGTAAATCCCACTTCGTTCCGTATAAATCCTTAAACACGACTACTGTGCCATATTCCTCAACCCTTGGCTGTTCTGTAAACTCAACACCTTGGCTTTTCATGTATTCATAGTCTCGCCAAAAATCATTGGTTTGTAGAAATAAAAAAACTCGTCCGCCGGCTTGGTTACCAATTGATTGTTGCTGCTGATCATTACTCGCTTTCGCCAATAATATATTAGTCCCTTCAGCGTTCGGAGGTGAAATTTGTACCCAGCGTTTCCCGCCGCCCAAGTCGGTATTTTCAATGAGTTCGAAGTTTAGCTTTTCGGTATAAAATTCAATTGCATCATCGTAGTTTTCAACCACTAAGGCAATGTTAGATATGCGTTGTTTAATTGCTTTTGTCATATACTGTGCTCAACGGCCTTGCTTGTAAATTTACTCTGGATTTTTTTTCAGCATACATATTATTCTATAGATGTTGATAAATAGTTTTCAAAAACCAAAGAAATCCATTGTCTCTATTTAATAAGCTTTTAAAATCAAAAAAGACGTCAATGTGACGCCTAATTTGTAGTGCCAATACCGACACCCTATCTTGCTTTTAGCTACCTAAATAACTAACCGTTATAGTTTTCAGGCATCTCTAGTGCTGCAACACCTGAATCAACGGCGGCTTGCGCAACTGCAATAGCTACAGCTGAACGTAAGCGCGAGTCCATTGGCTTAGGAATAATATAATCTTTACCGAAGCTTAAGCTTTCAGTACCACTAGCGGCAAGAACTTCAGCCGGCACGACTTCTTTCGCCAAGGTACGAATAGCATGAACAGCGGCTATTTTCATTTCGTCATTAATAGTTCGTGCGCGCACATCTAAAGCGCCACGGAAAATAAATGGGAAACAAAGTACGTTGTTTACTTGGTTAGGGTAGTCTGAACGACCCGTAGCGATAATTAAATCATCACGCGTTGCCAAAGCAAGTTCTGGTTTAATTTCAGGATCTGGATTTGAACAAGCAAATATCACGGGGTTAGCAGCCATCAGCTTGACATGTTCCGCCGATAATACATTAGGGCCAGATACGCCAACGAATACGTCTGCACCATCAATAGCTTCTACTAAAGTGCGTTTATCGGTATTATTAGCAAATAATTTTTTATATTCATTTAAATCGTCACGACGGGTATGAATAACGCCTTTCGTGTCGAGCATATAAATTTTTTCACGTTGTGCGCCACATTTAATCAACAACTCCATACAAGCAATTGCTGCCGCACCTGCGCCCATACAAACAATGTTAGCGTGTCGCAGTTCTTTACCTTGAATTTCTAACGCGTTGATCATACCTGCTGCGGTGACAATAGCAGTTCCATGTTGGTCATCGTGAAACACGGGTACTTTACAACGTTCAATTAACGCTTTTTCAATGACAAAACATTCAGGTGCCTTAATGTCTTCTAAGTTAATACCACCAAAGCTGTCAGCGATATTTGCTACTGTACTAATAAAGTCTTCAACCGTTTTGTGTTTTACTTCAATATCAAAAGAATTAATACCGGCAAAACGTTTAAATAATAATGCTTTACCTTCCATCACCGGTTTAGCGGCCATTGGACCTAAGTTACCTAGACCTAAAATTGCTGTACCGTTAGTAATAACAGCAACCGTATTACCTTTACCGGTATATTTATAGACATCGTCAGGGTTCTCAGCAATAGCACGAACAGGTTCAGCAACACCAGGACTATAAGCGAGTGATAGATCTTGGCTAGTCTCAGCCGGGGTAGTTAATTCAACACTAATTTTACCTGGAGTTGGGTATTGGTGATAATCCAGTGCTTGTTGTCTAAGATCTGTCATGTTAATTCCTAATGTATGCGTCTGATGCGAGAGTCTATGGTTGTTTTTTTTTAGTAATGTCACTTAATATACTATTGCAATGCGTTGGCTAATTTCAAGCTATTTTGTATATATTAATTAGCTACAAGCTATAATTAATATAGCTTTAAATAATTTATTTTTCATATAACTAAGTTGAATATTCAACATATATAGTTAACTATTCATAGAAAAACAGCACTTAGAGCGTCTTATCAAATGATATAGCCCTTAAAAGGTAGCTATGAGTGCAAGTTAACTGTTTTATATGTAAATCTATATGTTTTTGTATTATTTCAGGTTCAATACCAGAATTTAGCCTAAGTTAACTTCTGAATAGCTGATTATGTTAACTCGCGCTGATTTTAGCACACATCACCACTGGTTAACCTGATGAAATATTTTTTATTTTGAAGTTAGAATACTTGAGGTAGGGAACTTATTTTGCGAAGTTATATTTTAGTTAGCTCAATGTGTTTGTAGCTATATTTCTTAGAAATATACTACTTAAATTTTATATTTACGTGGTGTGTACCTCATTAAATGAATGCACATTCACTTTAAGACTTGGGTAGCTATGAATAACTTTGAGGTTGGTGTGACTGGTTACGCCTGTATTGTGTCGTTCATGTCTATCTATGCATTAACTATATAGGTATGCCCTTTACATCGCCTTTCTTGCACATCCATGCACCCAGGTCCTGCACATCGTCGTTCCTGTGCTTCCTTGCACCCACGACATACGTGCGTCCTGCACATCGTCGCTCCTGTGCTTCCTTGCACCCACGACATACGTGCGTCCTGCACATAAAAAAACCACCTAGAAGGTGGTTTTTTATGGATTAAAACGTTGGGATTAAGTTACTCGTCAAACGGGTTCACTAAAATCATCGTTTCAACTCGGTCTGGGCCAGTTGAAATAATATCAACAGGTACACCGGTAATTTCTTCAATGCGCTTAATGTAAGCTATTGCATTAGCAGGCAATGCATCAACAGATGTTGCGCCTACTGTTGTTTCGCTCCAACCTGGCATTTCTTCATACACTGGGGTAATTTTCTCATAACCTTCAGCTGCTGTAGGTGGCACAGTAATAATATCGCCTTCAGCTGTTTTGTAGCCTGTACATATTTTTAATGTTTTAAGGCCATCTAAAACGTCTAGCTTAGTTAAACAAAAACCACTAATGCTGTTTACTTGAACGGCACGGTGCATTGCAACGGCATCAAACCAACCACAACGACGTTCACGACCAGTTGTAGCACCAAACTCATGGCCTACAGTACCTAAGTGATTTCCCACTTCGTCGTCTAACTCAGTTGGGAATGGACCCGAACCAACACGTGTAGTGTATGCTTTAGTAATACCAAGTACGTAATCTAAGTAAAGTGGACCAAAACCGCTACCAGTAGCAACGCCACCAACAGTTGTATTAGACGATGTTACGTATGGGTAAGTACCGTGGTCAATATCAAGCAATGTACCTTGCGCACCTTCAAACATGATAGATTCTCCCGCTTTACGCGCTTGATCTAGCATTTCAGAGATATCAGCAACCATGCCTTTAATGACTTCAGCAACGGCCATAGCATCGCTAAGCACTTCTTCGTAGCTTACAGGGTCAGCTTTATAATAATGAGTTAATACGAAGTTATGGTATTCCATAATTTCTTTTAATTTTACAGCAAATGACTCTGCGCAAAATAAATCACCAACACGTAAACCGCGACGAGCAGCTTTATCTTCATAAGCTGGACCGATACCACGACCTGTAGTGCCGATAGCTTTGCTACCACGAGCTTTTTCACGCGCTGCATCTAATGCATTGTGGTAAGGAAGAATTAACGGACATGCATCACTAATTAAAAGACGATCACGTACAGGTACGCCACGTTCTTCTAACATTGCCATTTCTGTCATAAGTGCTTTTGGACAAAGAACTACACCGTTGCCAATTAAGCATTTTACGTTATCACGTAACACGCCAGATGGAATAAGGTGTAAAACGGTTTTTTCACCGTTAATGACTAGTGTATGACCCGCATTGTGGCCACCTTGATAGCGCACTACGTATTTTGCTTTATCAGTAAGTAAGTCGACGACTTTACCTTTACCTTCGTCACCCCATTGGGTGCCTAGAACTACGACGTTTTTACCCATGTTCACATATTGGTAAGAAAATTAGGCGGGGATTCTATCAAATATCAATATTGAGTCCAAGCAAAAGTTGGTGATTTTTAGCGCGATATAAAAAAAGCGAGTGGTAGTGTACAGTTAGCAAGATAATTAATTTGCTGCCCAAAAAATTAAAAGCCCAATTATCACCAAAAAAATACCAACTTGACGAATAGCGCCAATAGGTTCATTGGCTAATTTTAAAACATAAGCGCGCCATTTATTCGGAAAAAGCGCAGGGATCAAGCCCTCAATAATGAACGCAATCGCGATAGCCATTAATAATGTAGTTAGCATTTTTCGCCCTGTTGTTTTATTTTAATTACAAAAAAGCCATGACACTGTCATGGCTTTTCAATACTCGATTAAACGCTAAGCTTACTTCGCTTTTTTACTATCTTTTAGATAATTAAAGAAGTTGCTATCAGGTTTAACGACTAAGATATCACTCTTATCACTGAAACTTTTCTCGTAAGCTTCTAAGCTACGGAAAAAGCCATAGAACTCAGCATCTTGACTGTAAGAGTCAGCGTAAACTTTCGCTGCTAAGGCATCGCCTTCACCACGAATTTCTTGTGCTTCTTTTTGTGCTGTCGCTAACATTACAGTAACTTTAGCATCAATGGTTGCACGAATGATTTCAGCTTGCTCTTGACCTTGTGAGCGATGTTCTTTCGCCACAGCGGTACGTTCAGCACGCATACGCTCGTATATCGACGTACTAACTTCAGTAGGTAGGTTAATCGCCTTGATACGCACATCAATGACTTCAATACCTAAATCTTCACGGCTACTTGCAGCACTTTCAAGTGCTTTCGCCATAATGTCATCACGTTCACCAGAGACTATATCTTTAATAGTACGCGTACCAATTTCGGTACGTAAACCATTGTTTACTTTCTGTTTAAGTAATGCACGTGCATTCTCAATTGAACCTGAGGTACGTAAATAGTAAGTAGAAAAGTCAACGATGCGCCATTTAACAAATGAATCGACCATTAAATCTTTCTTTTCAGATGTAACGAATCTATCCGGTGCATCATCTAACGTTTGAATACGTGCATCAAGTTTACGTACTTGGTTAATAAACGGAAATTTAAAGTGTAAACCAGGCTCATAAACTTTCATGTCGCCATCACCATCACGTTTAATTTTTGAGAATTGGAAAACAATGCCACGTTGACCTTCAATTACCACAAAAACAGACGAAACCGTTAGCACAAGTATTAAGGCAATAATTGCCAATAGAAAATTCTTCATGGCTTAGTCTCTCCCATTATTGAAACGGTCATTACGACCGGATAATGTTGGTGCAGTATTATTGCTATTTGACGATTGATTTATCGTCGTCGGTGATGATGATTGTTGAATAGTACGTTGACCACCAGATTGCTGTTGCATTATTTTATCTAATGGTAAGTAAATCATGTTATTACCACCTTCAACATCAACCATAACTTTACTGGTGTTACTGTATACTTTTTCCATCGATGTAATGTACATACGCTGACGAGTTACTTCAGGTGCTGCTTTATATTCAGGTAATAGCTTGTTAAAACGAGCCACGTCACCTTCAGCATCGAGAAGTATTTGCGATTTATAAGCTAAAGCTTCTTGCTCTAAACGCTTAACACGACCACGGGCACGAGGTTCAATACCACGAGCATAAGCTTCAGCTTCTCGTAAAAAGCGAACTTCATCTTCTTGTGCAGAAATAGCATCATCAAATGCATCTTTAACTTCGTTTGGTGGACGAGCATCCTTGAAGTTAACATCAACAATGATCAAACCTAAATTATAAGGCTCGATAATTTTTTCTAGTTCTTTCCAAACAGCTTGACGAACAGCCTCACGACCACTCGTTAAAATGTCGTCCATGTTTGCGTGACCAACAACATAACGCAAAGCACTATCAAGCGATTCACTTAAACTTTCATCAGCATTAGTAACACTGAAAATATAGTTACGTGAGTCAACAACACGGTATTGAATTTCCATTTCAACACGCACAACATTCTCATCTTTCGTCAGCATAAACCCTGAAGAAGGAAGGTTACGTGTTGTTTGCATATCAACTGGAATAATACGTTCAGCGAACGTCCACTTCCAACGCAAACCTGGTTCTACCGTACCTGCGTATTGACCAAAGCGTAAAACAATACCTTTTTCAGCTTCTTTAATCGTAAAGAAACCTGCAAATACATAAACCAATATTGATATGATGAGTACAACCATGATGCCAATACTGGAGAAACTTTTTCCAGAACCGCCTCCTGATTTGCCACCACCGAATATACCGCCAAATTTATTGCCGATATCTTTTAATAAATCATCTAGGTCAGGTGGACCTTGGTTTTTGCCACCTTTATTTTTCCAGGGGTCTTTCTCATTATTCCCCGGTTCATTCCAAGCCATGCTATTCTCCGCTATAAAAATTAATGCGCTAACTGCTACACCAACGATAAAACACTGCGTTTCACGTAATATATCAGTCTGTTAAGTTTGAATAAAGTGCTCTATTTCAGCTTCATCTTGTTTTAGTAACTGATTCCACTCTCTGATAGGTAATTTTATGTTGATTAAACAATTACCTTCCTCATCATAATGTTCATTAGTTATACAATTTAATTCGTAAAGTTGACCACGAGTTTTACCTGCAGATGGCGGTAAACACAGTAAATGTTCGATGATTTCTTTTCCTAATCGCTCTGATAGCGCTTGGAATAATAACTGTCTCTTATACACATCTGACGCTGCCGACGAATAGAGAGGTG
>OMOM01000461.1_pt1 | contig 21655 bp, 20 predicted proteins | sample 1646501 | NCBI WGS metagenome assembly OMOM01 (sample SAMN05416802, study PRJEB24817) | seawater metagenome | isolation source: Sea water | place: Canada:Atlantic | collected 2013-07
GGTTTGGATATATTTTAATAGGATCAATTTGGCTCTCCTCCACCCCTAAAATGGTTAGGTTTTCGTACCACGCTATTGTATTGCTGTTTTGGTCTGCAATAAACACGTCCATGTCGCCATCATTTTCTATGTCTGCTGCATAAACATCCCGAGGAAACACTAAATTATCGTCTATACTTTTTTTGGAGCTAAAAGTGCCAAGCCCATCTAAATTTTCAAACCATACCACTTCCCCTCCAAATGCATCCACGCTCGTAGCCAATACATCATTATCTCCATCATTGTCTAAATCTTCAACATATACTGCAAAAGGTTTAGATAAGGTGTTGGTAATAATATTTTTTGAGCCAAAAGTACCCTGTCCGTCTAGATTCTCAAACCATGCAACTTCATTAATATAGGGGGTTGCTGAAAAAACGTCCATATCGTTATCCCCATCCACATCTGCGAGAAAAATACCATTGGCATAGTCTCCCATTTCAAGGATTACGTGCATTGTGCCAAAAGTACCCTGCCCATCCATATTTTCCATCCAGAATACTTGTGCCGGCTGACCGCCATTGCTCAAAATATCAATATCTCCATCACCGTCCAAATCTGTTGCAACAACGGAACGTGAACCAGTAATTGTATTATTGATTATTTTAGGCGAACTAAAACTTCCATGTCCATCGAGGTTTTCATACCAAGCCAAGCCGGAATGGTCAGAAGCGGAAATTACATCCATATCGCCATCGTTGTCTATATCTGTGGCAATTACATCGTTTGCTCCATCTGCTGTATTTGAAATGATATTTCTTGGTCCAAAAGTACCTTGGCCATCCAGGTTTTCATACCAGGAAATAATATCTAAAAATACAGTTGCCCCCATGGCGTCCAAGTCGCCATCATTATCTAAATCGGCTAGGTTAATTCTGTATGTTTCGCTCATGGTTCCTATTAAATTTATAGGCCCAAAAGTACCGCTACCGTCTAAATTTGCTAACCAAGCAAGGTTATAGGGAGTTGACATAGATCTTGCAGCTAGTGCTACATCCAAGTTTCCATTACCATTAATATCGCCGCATACTACTCTTACCGGTAAATTTGCTTCGGTTGTGATTATCTGCCGAGGTCCAAATTGTGCAGTGCTTTGAAAAGCACATAAAACGATTGTTAGGATGAAGAATACTTTATTCATTTTTAATATGTAAAAAAAATTACTATCCGGAAAGATTTTACTCCTTTATGATTTTCTGTACAAATTCCCCACGATCCGTTACTATCCTCAAAAAATACATGCCGCTTTCAAGGGTCGAAATATCCACTTGTTGGATATTCCCGGTTTGTTGAAGCACCTTTTTGCCCAGAATATCAAAAACCGTGGCGCCTATAATACTTTTGTTGTTAGCATCTATGTAGAGTAAACCATCAGTAGGGTTTGGATATATTTTAATAGGATCAATTTGGCTCTCCTCCACCCCTAAAATGGTCAGGTTTTCATACCACGCTATTTTATCGTCGTTCTGCGATGAGGCAATGACGTCCATATCGCCATCGTTGTCTATATCTGCGGCTATCACGGAACGGGGAAATTGATGCTCCGTGCTGATAACGTTTTTAGATCCAAACGAACCCGTTCCGTCCAGATTTTCAAACCAAACGATTTCGCCATCAAAAGTTCCTCCACTAGATGTTAATACATCTATATCGCCATCGTTATCCAAATCTGCGGCAAAGACTTCCAAAGCTTTATCCAAAATATTACTTATCGTTTTTTTGGGGCCAAAGTTGCCAAAGCCGTTCAGGTTTTCAAACCAAGCTACTTCATTATCTCCGAAAGATACTGTAAGCACATCCGTATCACCATCACCATCCACATCTGCAGTAATAAGATTGGTTACATATTGCCCCATCTCATATATAGAGTTAGGCTCACCAAAAGTACCATGGCCATCGATATTGTCAATCCAATAGATTTTATTAGGAGCAGTACTATTTCCCACAATATCCATATCACCATCGCCATCCACATCTATTGCTACTACGGAACGTGTGCCCGAAACATTATTATCAATAAGGTGCATAAAAAAATCTCCCTGCCCATCCAAATTTTCATACCATGCTAACCCTGAAAAATCGGAACCTGAAATTACATCCATATCACCATCACCGTCCAGATCGCCCGCAACCACAGTAAATGCCCCGTCGGCAGTATTGGAAATAATTTTTTGGACACTGAAATTGCCCTGCCCATCCAAATTTTCATACCAAATTATTTTATCTAATGAAAATGCCGTTGTTAGGATATCCATATCTCCATCACCGTCTAAATCTGCTAAAAATATAGAATAAACCTCATCAAAAAGGTTGTTTTCAACAATATTCTCTGTTCCAAAATTACCTAACCCATCCAGATTTTCAAACCAAGCAATATTATAAGACCCAGTTCTAGAACCCGATACTACATCTAAATCGCCATCGCCATCCAGATCGGCAGCAAGGGCACTTGTAACTAATCCATTATCCATATAAATAATGCGCTGAGAACCAAATTGTCCTCGACCCGTACATACAACTAAAAGAAATGCTGCAACAAAAATGTATTTACCCATACCCATCTATTTAAAAATATGGCTCCCAATAGCTGGGAGCCTAAATTTTTGTTTTAATTTTTTAATCTTGTTTGAATATGATATCCTGTTCCGTATTTCCTTCTTCATATGTCTTCTCAATTTTATAAAGACCGGGTTGCAGTTGTTCAATAAGGTTCGGATTATTTATACCAGTAGAATCTTTTGGAATTAAGGTAATATTGGTATTGAACACATTGTCGTTAAAGCGGGTAATACTCCCGCCAATAGGCCTATAATTTGGATTGTCATAACATCTACGCGGTTGCGGCCAAAAAACAGGATTATTCTCAATTTTAATACCTATAGCGGAATGGTTTGGATGATAGATCGTGCTAAAATCACTTTCATATTTGCTAACTTCCTTAATGATATTCTGGGTATATGAAAAGGATATATCCTCATAGGGTACTGGATCAGGACAATCACAACTGCATTCCAAAAAACGATATTCAAATCCGGGCTGAAACAGGGGTTTGTATAATTGAGGGTTCGGTATGTTTGGATCATAATAGGCTCCTGTATAGGGTTCATACAAAGCACTTATGGGCACAATTGCTGGCGCATAATCCCCACAAGCCAATGCTTCCCTTGCCCTAATGCCTTGTCCTAAAGTTATAACATAATCCACACAAGGATATGCATCTGACAAAATATTGGCCACATCGGCTTTACTGGGTTTATATGCCTCATGCTCATTACTATTATCAAATTGAAAACCAGAAATATAACTACAGTCAGAATCAATATATGGATACGTACCATCAGATCTCCGTAAATAACCAGGGTCTGCAGCAGTATCTTCAACTCTATCGCCTGCGGTTCTGGCATTAAAGCTTGGATTTGTTGAGCCATCTGGTAAAAATTCCATCCGTGTAACATGCTCATTACTTGAGCGCGTATGTCTTAAGGTTAGAACATGTCCCATTTCATGCAACATTCCGGGAGTAGTCATTGCTCCAGAGTTCTTCCCGGCAGTAAACCTATCTGGATATCCTCCCCAGCCTCCAAAGACTCCCCAGCCGTATAAATAAATATTTATAGCATTGGGATCTTTTTTGCCATTTTGGCTCGCCCACGCTTCCAAAGCAGAAATATGCGAATATGTGTCTTCAAGTATATAAAAACCGTCTGAATCGGGATTAGGTATACCGTCACCATTTTGATCCCAATAATGTATTGGACTATCAAACTCTTCATAGCCACCATATTTAAAGAATATTTTATATTCATTAAAATAAATATTCAATTTAGCTATAGCTGTAAGTGATTCGTGCTCCCTATTAGGAAAATCATTTCCCCCTCCATTGGGTCTATTGATCCCCCAGAATTTAACATTAATAACAATAGGATCAAATTGATCCAAAATTGCTGGATCTGCTCTACCTGTTTGGTTGCAAGATGCTAAGGGCAAATTTGATTGATCATCAAAAGCACATTCAAAATTATTCTGTTGTGCATTCATAAAAGTACATTTAGCATAAATGTACAAAAAAGTAATCTGAAAAACAGTTTGGTTGGTTTCATAAAAACAGTATTTAGTTAAACAATAATTGTGAAAATTACTTATCTAAATAACTGGGGAGGAAATCAAATATATTAAAAAATAATGACCGAATGGTAATTGTATGATTTTTTTCGACCACTGACCTTCGTGTCATTGAAACCCGAAAAGAGCAATACCATTTTATTGCGGTGGCTTGCCGCAAGAACAAAGGAGCTTAGGCTGCAAAAAGGCTTGACCCAGCTCCAATGTTTTCACGAGACTAATGTTCATATTGGAAGGATTGAACAAGGTAAGCGTGATATTTCCTTTACTACATTAATTAAATTGTGTGACTACTTCAATATTACACCTGAAGAATTTTTTAAAGGGTTTAATGAATTTCCCAAAAAATAAAATTAACACCCAAAACATTGCCCAACCCCCTTTTACCCTGTATTTTTGCAAAAGCAAAAAATGCTAGAAATGAAGAAGTATCTCGTCCTTGGAATTCTATTTTTACTGCCCATTACGGCCTATGTTTTTTTTGCTTCCGGGAAAAATAACTTTGCCACTTTGCCACTGCTTACACCTTCGGTCACTGAATTGCAAAATTTTGAAACACTAAACGGAAAACCGGTTCGGTTGGAAAATCATATTACGGTTTTAGGTTTCTTTGGAAGTGATTTGGAAGCGCACAGGGCATATGCTTATAATTTAGCGCATAAAATATATAGTAAAAATCATAAGTTTAACGAATTTCAGTTTGTAATTCTTCTGCCAAAAGGAACCGAGGAGCAAGCCAGAAATATTGAAGAAAAACTAAAACAAATTGCTCCCACCGATGCATGGGTTTTTGCTTTCGGGACCGAAGAAGATATAAAGGAAGTATTTCAATCGTTGAAGTCTGATATAGCTTTGGATTCCAATATCTCTACTCCGTATGTTTTCATAATAGATAAAGAACGCGGTCTTCGGGGCAGGGATGATGATGAGGATGAGGGCGTTATGTATGGATTTGATTCCAGTAATATTGCTGAAATAAACAATAAAATGAGCGACGATGTTAAAGTGTTGCTTGCTGAATACAGAAGGGCGCTAAAAAAGTATAACACTTCAGATAGGGAGATATAGTTAGAAAAAGAATAAAGAGTTAAGAAGAAAGACATACGCAATAATTTTTAAAGCATCCACAAAATCAATAGCATCCACAGAATCATTTAAAAAATGAAAAAAAATTATTCCTACATCGGTATTTCGTTTATCATCCTGGTTTTTGGAATTTGGGCAGTGCCAAAAATTATCAATACACTTTCAAAACCTGATTTAGAAACAATCGGTTCCGTGCCACAATTCAGTTTTACGGACCAAAACGGAAAAACCATCACCAACGATGATTTTAAGGACAAGATATATGTAGTTGAATTTTTCTTCACTACCTGTCCATCCATCTGTCCAATTATGACGGAAAATATGCTGAAAATACAAAATGAGTTTTTGGGAAATCCCAAAGTTGGCATCGCCTCTTTCTCTATTGATCCAGATTATGACACTCCCCAGATTTTAAAGGAGTATGCCCAAAACAAAGGGATTACCAAACCGCAATGGCATCTGCTCACTGGTCCAAAAGATGAAATCTTCAAACTTGCCAATGAAGGGTTTAACCTCTATGTTGGCGAAGCTCCCGAGGTAGAAGGCGGGTTTGAGCATTCAGGCTTTTTTGCTCTTGTAGATCAAAAAGGAAACATTCGCTCCCGAAAAGATGAAAACGGAAACCCAATCATTTATTATGATGGTTTGGAAGAGAAGGGAATACAAATGCTAAAAGAAGATATTAAAAAACTTTTGTAACCTATGCAGGCTTCACCCCAAACAACCAAGAATTATAATGTGTGGATCTGGATACTTTCCATTGCCATTCCACTGGCGGTAGCGGTATTATTTACTATAAAAATTCCGGGAGTAGAGCGCCTTGGTTTTTTACCGCCAATCTATGCCACTATAAATGGACTGACTGCCATTATTTTAGTTGTTGCTGTTTATCAAATAAGAAAAGGAAACCGAAAATTACACGAGCGCCTGATGAAAACTGCAATCACTTGTTCTGTATTGTTTTTGGGAATGTATGTAGCCTATCATATGACCTCAGATTCCACCCCCTTTGGTGGTGAAGGAATCATCAAATATGTGTACTATTTTATTCTTTTAACGCATATATTATTGTCCATTGCCGTTATTCCTTTTGTATTGATTACCTATGTTCGGGGTATTTCGGGTCAATTTTATAAGCATCGAAAAATTGCGCGAATCACCTATCCCCTGTGGTTGTATGTGGCGGTTACTGGAGTGATTGTTTATTTAATGATTTCTCCTTATTATTGATAGATTATGAAACTTAAAATTGCTTATATATTAATTCTTCTTTTTTTAGTGTCCGTACTTCCCGCTGAGGCCCAATGCGCCATGTGCCGTGCCGTGCTTGAAAGCGAAGAAGGGGGGCAAGCCGCCAAAGGCATCAATAACGGAATCGTTTATTTAATGATTTTCCCATACCTATTGATCGGCGGCATTGGATATGCTATCTACAGAAGCCGAAAAAAGGCGCGTGAAGAAAAAAAATTATAGTTTTTCGGAAGAAATTGTAACACCTGCCACCTATAATAGTCTTATAAATACTCGAAACCATTAAAGTTTTAAGTCTTAACAAGAATTTCACATTTGCAGGGAGAATTCCCCTTTATTTTGTAAATCAACAAATTTTAGGATGATAGAGATCAAAAACCTTCACAAGTCATATCACATGGGCAAAAATTCGCTCCATGTTTTAAAAGGAATAAATTTCACGGTTTCTGAAGGCGAAATGGTCTCCATCATGGGCTCTTCCGGTTCGGGAAAATCTACGCTGCTCAACATCCTCGGTATTCTTGACGAAGCAGACGAAGGCACCTACACGCTGGACGGCACCTTGATCAAGAACCTGAACGAGAGGGTGGCCGCCCGTTACAGAAACAAATTTCTGGGTTTTATCTTTCAATCCTTCAATCTTATCAATTATAAATCGGCTTTGGAAAATGTGGCCATGCCGCTCTATTACCAAGGTGTAAAACGAAACATTCGTGTGGAAAAGGCAATGCACTATCTTGAAAAAGTAGGTCTTGCCGATTGGGCTACGCATCTTCCCAACGAACTTTCCGGAGGTCAAAAACAGCGGGTTGCCATAGCTCGGGCTTTGGCGAGTGACCCCAAAGTATTGCTTGCAGATGAGCCAACGGGCGCACTGGATACAAAAACTTCCTATGAAGTAATGGAACTCATTCAAGGTATAAACGATGAGGGCAAAACCATTCTTATTGTAACCCACGAAGACGATATTGCACATATGACCAAACGTATCGTAAACTTAAAGGACGGAATTATTATTGACGATTCCGTTGTAAACCAAGTTCGGGCAAAAAGCGAAGCCTATGTTTAATATTGAACGCTGGCAGGAAATTTTCGAAGCTATTCGCAAAAACAAACTGCGAACTTTCTTAACGGGGCTTTCCGTAGCTTCGGGAATATTCATTTTGGTAATTCTGCTTGCAATCGGTCAAGGAATGTCCAATGGGGTTGCAAAGGAATTTGAAAATGATGCCACCAACCGTATCAGTGTGTGGACAAATGTTACCTCCGTAGAATATAAAGGTTTAAATCCCGGTAGGATAATAGAAATGGACAACCGCGATTATGAAATGGCGGTAAACAAAAACACTGATAAAATTGAACTCAAATCTGGGGTTTACAGCAGATGGGGACAATTGACCACATATAAAAAAGAAAGCGGCAGCTACAGGGTAGAAGGCGTTCGTGGCGATTATCAGTTTTTGGAAAATGAAACCTTGGTCGTAGGAAGATACATTAACCAAAACGATTTAAATTCTTTTGAAAAAAACGCCGTGATCGGAAACCAAGTCTATCTCGATCTTTTTAAGGGAAAGGAAGCGCTTGGTGAGTATATAGACATTACAGGAATAAAATTTAAGGTAGTGGGGGTTTATACCGATCCGGGAGGCGAGCGTGAAGAAACGCGCATATTCATTCCACTTACCACAGCACAACGTGTTTATAATGCTGGCGATAAACTGCGCTCACTTGCATTCACACTGGAAAAGCACGATAAATATGAAGACGCCCTGGCAGCTTCTGAAGCCTTTTCGGCGCAATTGGAAGCTGACTTAAAAACAAAACACAGCATAGCGCCGAATGATGAACGGGCCGTAAATGTGAACAACACGTTGGAAAACACAAAACGGTTTTACGATCTCAACAATATGATTCGGTGGTTCTTTTGGGGTGTGGGAATATGTACAATTATTGCGGGCGTAGTGGGCGTTAGCAATATTATGCTAATTATTGTAAAAGAGCGCACAAAGGAAATTGGCGTACGTAAGGCCATTGGCGCACAGCCTTGGTCCATCATAGGCATGATTTTGCACGAATCTATTTTTGTAACCGCAATTGCAGGATTTGTAGGTTTAATTTTCAGTCTTTTGTTATTGCAATTAGTTGGACCGTATATTGAAACAGATTACATAAGAAATCCTTCCGTAGATTTTTCGGTAGCTATTACAACGGTAATTATCCTCGTGGTGGCTGGAGCCATTGCTGGATTTTTTCCTGCCTACAGAGCCGCAAATATCAAACCCATAGAAGCCTTGCGCGATGAGTAAATTACTCAGCAGAGACAGTTGGGCCGAAATAATTGAAGCCCTTAGCAGTAATTGGTTTAGAACCGTCATGACTGCTTTTGGGGTGTTATGGGGCATATTCATTCTTGTAATCCTTTTGGCAGCTGGAAATGGTCTTGAGAACGGAATAAAACAAGGTTTCAGCGGTATGGCTACAAACTCTATGTTTATGTGGGCGCAAACGGCGTCACAACCCTATAAAGGATTACCTAAAGGGCGTAGGTACAATTTTAAGACAGATGATGTTGATGCCATAAAGCAGCAAGTACCAGGATTGCGCTTTGTTTCACCCAGAAATCAATTGGGAGGGTTCCGCGGAAGCAACAATGTAGTTCGTGGCCTTCAAACAGGTGCATTTAACGTATATGGTGATTACCCTGAAATTATTCAACAACAACCTATGGATATTACTTCGGGCCGTTTTATAAATTATTCAGATATAAATGAAAAGCGAAAAGTTGCCATTATTGGCAGTGGGGTACAAAGTGCATTATATGATCCCGGTGAAGAAGTAATTGGTAGTTACATAAAAATAAACGGCGTTAACTTTTTGGTTATAGGAACCTATAAAAAGAAAGGAAACAACGGTGATCCCGAAGAAATGCAAAAAGAAATATACGTGCCTTTCACATCTTTTTCGCAGGCCTTTAATATGGGCGACATTGTAGGATGGATGGCAATAACGGCGAAGGATGATTTTTCCATAACCAATTTAAAATCCCAAATTTTTGATGTTATAAAAACACGCCATACCATAAACCCAAACGACGATAGGGCCGTGGGAAATTTTGATCTTTATCAGGAATACAGTAAAATAAACGGCTTATTTACTGCGCTTAATTTTGTGGCATATTTCGTTGGAATTTTGGTACTACTTTCGGGAATTATTGGTATCAGCAACATTATGTTGATAGTGGTAAAAGAACGCACTAAAGAGATTGGAATCCGCCGTGCTCTGGGAGCTACTCCCTGGAGCATTCGCGCACAGGTACTGTTGGAGTCCATATTTTTGACTATCATTTCGGGAATGGCGGGTATAGTTTTGGCAAGTGCTGTTTTATGGTTCGTCAATTATCAACTCAGCGGAATGGATACAAGCGAAATGATGTTTATAAACCCATCAGTAAATATAGGTGTAGTTTTCATAGCGCTTACAATATTGATAGTTTCAGGCCTTTTAGCGGGATTAATTCCTGCCCAAAACGCAATTAAGGTGAAACCTGTAGAGGCATTAAGAACGGAATAAACAATTATTAAAGTGGAAATAATTAGCGATCCAAAAGTAGCAACAGTTTTTGAAAGCTATCCCAAGGCAGTGAAAGCACAAATGCTTCAGCTTCGGGAGACGGTTTTGAAAACAGCCTCTGGGATTGACGGTCTCCAAAAAATTGAAGAAACCCTGAAATGGGGTGAACCGAGTTATTTGACAAAACACGGAAGTACCGTTAGGATGGATTGGAAGGAAAAAAATCCTGAGCATATTGCAGTTTATTTTAAATGTACATCAAAACTGGTTCCAACATTTAAAACACTTTATAAAGATAAATTCAATTTTGAAGGCAATCGGGCTATCGTTTTCCAACTAAAAGATAAAATACCCGTAAAAGAATTAAAACATTGTATCGCTTTGGCGCTCACATATCATAAAATAAAGCATTTGCCACTATTGGGCACATAAAACAAATTAACGAATCATCAATTTAAGACCATAATTTCAACGATCGAAAAAATGAAAAAATCAAAAACCATAATCATTCTTGTAACAATTGGAGTATTGTTTGCAGTTTCTATGTATTGGCTCTATTCAAAAAACATAGAAGATCCCGTTGTCTATGAAACCGAAAAACCTGCAATGGGTTCCATAATTAAAAAAACGGTAGCTACGGGAAGCATTGTGCCGAAGGAAGAAGTATTAATAAAACCCAATATTTCCGGAATCATTGACGAAATTTTTGTGGAAGCTGGTGAAATTGTAAAGGCAGGAGACCTGATTGCGAAAGTGAAAGTCGTTCCAAACGTTTCTTCATTGAATAGTGCCAAAAACAATATCAACAGTGTCCGTACACAAGTGGAGACTGCGCGATTGGCTTTTGAAAACCAAAAAAGTATTTACAATCGCCAAAAAGAATTGTTTGAAAAAGGCGTAATCTCTGCCAATGAATTTGACAATGCACAATTGGCATATAACCAAGCACAGCAAAGACTAAAGCAGGAACAGGTAGGTCTTACGGCTGCAAGTCAAAATTACGATATTGTAAGAACAGGAACTACCAGCGGCATGGGTGCTTCGGCAAATACCGAAATTCGCGCAACGGTTTCAGGCATGGTGCTGGATGTTCCCGTTAAAACAGGAAACCAGGTAATTGAAGCAAACAATTTTAACGACGGAACAACGATCGCTACCTTGGCCGATGTGGACAAAATGATTTTTGAAGGAAAGGTAGATGAAAGTGAAGTAGGAAAAATTAAGGAAGGTCTTCCTTTAGAAATAACCGTGGGCGCACTTCCCGACAAAACTTTTGATGCTGTGCTAGATTACATCGCCCCAAAGGGAGTGGACGAAAACGGCGCCATTCAGTTTGAAATAAAAGGAACCATGAAAAATTTGGATACTACCTCTACTTTTATCCGTGCAGGTCTAAGCGCAAACGCCTCTATTATTTTGGCCAAGGCAGATGATGTTCTTACCATTAAGGAAGCCCTGGTACAGTACGATCCCAAAACACAAAAGCCCTTTGTAGAAGTAATGGTGGGCGATCAAAAATTTGAACGCAGACAGGTGGAACTGGGTGTAAGCGATGGTATAGATGTAGAGATCAAAAGCGGCGTATCTAAAGATGACAATATAAAGGTTTGGAACCAATTGAAACCAGCCGCCGGACCATCCGGCAGAGGCTAATTGTTTAATTTTTTAAAATTTTGTAACGCAATGGCAATGCAAAAGACTTATTCATCAACAGAAAAACTTATGAAGAAGATAGCGATCCCTTTCTTTTTTTTGATATTCACTATTTCAATTCAAGCCCAAACCAAACAATGGACGTTACAGGAATGTGTAAACCATGCTTTGGAAAATAATATTTCTGTAAAACAGAGCGAGCTTGATTTAGAGCTTACAGAAACCGATAAGCTTGAGGCAGTAGGTAACTTTTTACCTTCTCTAAACGCAAATGCCAGTGCCTCCAAAAACACTGGACTAAGTTTAAACCCAACCACCAATCAGTTAGAGAATACTACCTTTGGTTCAGCTTCGGCTGCTATAAACCTGGGGCTTACACTTTTTGATGGATTGAGAAATGTACGCCAATTGCAACGTTCTAAACTCTCTGAACTTGCAGCCCAATACCGTTTGGACAAAATGAAGGACGATATTGCTCTGGCAGTAGCAAATTCCTATTTACAGGTTTTGTTGAACAAGGCAAATTTGGAAGTGGCAAAATCACAAAATATTGTAACCTTGGAACAATTGGACAGGACCAATAACCTTGTGGATGCTGGTGTACTTCCTCGCGGAGATCTTTTGGAAATTAAGGCTACAGATGCTGCCGAAAAGCAACGCATTGCTGTTGCGGAGAATACGGTAAAGATTTCATTAATCAGTCTTGCACAATTACTTCTTATTAAGGACTATTCAAATTTTGATATAGCCGATGAAGAGTATAAAATTATTGATGGCGGGATTGCCGATAAGGATGTGTCAGAAATAATTGAAAGCGCTAAGGAAACGCGATCTGAAGTGAAGATAGCCCAGAAAAATGTGGATTTGGCCAAAAAAGACCTGCAGATTTCCCGTGGAGCGTATTATCCAACACTTTCGGCATTCTTTGGTTATAATACCCGTTATGCTGACAACGATCCGCTAAACCGAGAATTTATAGACCAACTGTATCTTAATGATGGTATTGGTTATGGGCTTCAACTTAATGTCCCTATTTTTAATGGTTTTACCGTACGGAGTAATGTAAAACGTAATAAAATCAATTTAAAAAATACGGAGTATCAATTAGAGCAGGCCCAGCTTGATTTGGAGTCCAACGTTTATCAGGCCTATGTAGATGCAAATGGTGCATTGAAGGCTTACGAAGCGGCTACAGTTGCGCTGGAGTCACAGGAGTTAGCATATCAATATGCTAAAGATAGATATGATGTGGGCCTTACAAATGCATTTGATTTTAGCCAATCAAAATTGCGTTATGATAATGCTAGAATTGAAGAAAACAGGGCTAAATTTGAATATATTTTTAAATTGAAGGTACTGGAACTATACTTTGGGGTTCCGGCCAACGAATTAAAATTTTAAATATGAAGAAAAAAACACTCGTTTGGGTTATTGTTGCAGTAGTAGTACTGATTGCTTTTTTGCTTATTGGGAAAAAAGCTGGTTGGTTTGGAAAATCAGGTGATTTCAAAGAGGTGGAAGTTGCCCAGATTTCTGCAATTGATATTGTTGAAACGGTAGCGGCCACGGGGAAAATTCAACCCGAAATTGAAGTTGCACTTTCTTCAGAAGTTTCGGGAGAAATTATTGAACTTCCTGTTAAGGAAGGACAAACAGTTGAGAAAGGCGATTTGTTGGTAAAAATAAACCCAGACCTTATACAGGCCGCCGTAAGTCAATCGCAAGCGGGTCTTCAAAACGTTCGAGCACAATATGCACAAGCACAAGCCAGTGAAAAAAATGCACGTTTAAACTACGAAAGAAACAAGGCGCTATTTGAAAAAGGGGTGATTTCCAAATCTGAATGGGATAAATCTGTTGCAGATTACGATATGGCCCAAGCCAATGCAAAAGCAGCGTACTATAATGTTCAGAGCGCTTCGGCAAATGTGAAACAATCTGTAGATAACCTCTCAAGAACCACCATTTATGCGCCAATGAGCGGAACCATTTCCAAGCTTTCTGTTGAATTGGGCGAAAGGGTAGTGGGGACTGCACAAATGGCTGGTACCGAAATAGTGCGCGTTGCCAACCTTCAAAATATGGAAGTGGAAGTGGACGTTAACGAGAACGACATCGTAAAAGTTTCCGTGGGCGATTCTACCATTGTTGAGGTAGATGCTTATTTAAAACGAGAATTTAAAGGAATTGTAACCGAAATAGCCAATAGTGCCGAAAGCGCCCTCACTGCAGATCAGGTTACAAATTTCAAAGTAAAAGTTCGTATTCTTCCTGAATCATACAAAGATCTTACCGAAGGCAAACCTGAAAGTTTTTCGCCTTTCCGTCCGGGAATGACCGCTACGGTTGATATAATTACGAATAAAAAGAAAAATATCATTGGTGTACCCATCAGTTCAGTGGTTATAAAAACTGACACGACAGACACAAAAAAATCATATACAACTAATGAAACTTCAACCGCAACTGCTGAAAAATTTGAGGCTGTATATGTAAAAGAAGGAAATGAGGCAAAGCTACGCGTTGTAAAGACGGGAATTCAAGACGATTCAAACATTGAAATAATCTCAGGACTGAAAGAAGGCGAAACCGTAATCACGGGGCCTTATAACACAGTTACAAAATCGCTGAAACAGGGAGATAAAGTTGAGGTTTCTTCAGCTGAAGAGAATAAAAAAGATAAATAATGGCGGTTATTCTATGTCTTGAAACTGCAACTACCAATTGCTCCGTAGCAATCGCGGTTGATGGTGAGGTAAAAGCAATTCGCGAAGAGAACAATCAAAAATTTTCCCACGCAGAAAAACTTCACGTCTTTATTGAAGAAGTTTTGAGGGAGGCTAAAATTGAAAAAAAAAGCATTGACGCTGTTGCCGTAAGCAAGGGGCCAGGTTCTTACACAGGGCTCCGTATTGGCGTTTCAGCAGCAAAGGGATTGTGCTTTGCATTGGATATCCCGTTAATTTCAACACCCACTTTAGAAGTTTTGGCACAGCAAGTAAATATGCCTAATCGCCACATTATTCCACTACTTGACGCTAGAAGAATGGAGGTTTATTCGGCAGTTTATACTTCAGACAAAAAACAAGTACGCGAGACAAAAGCTGAAATTTTAAAGGAAGATTCATTTGCCGACTTTTTGGAAAAAGGGAAAACTATTTTTATTGGTGACGGCGCAGTAAAATTTGAAGCAATTTGCAAACATAAAAACGCTGTTTTTCAAAAAGATTTGTTTCCTTCCTCAGCAGATATGGTAAGTTTGGCCGAAACTAAATACAAAATAAGCGACACAGAAAATGTCGCTTATTTCGAGCCTTTTTATTTAAAGGAATTTATGATGGGGTAGACTTATAACAAGGAATCGAAATAGGCAATGGTCTTAACCAAATCTGCTTCCTTGTCAAGATCGATATTGTTGTCTTTTATGTATTTTTTCATTTCGTTCTTTTTACTATCCATCATTTTTAAAATCTTGGATTTGCTATTTGGCATCTCCAAAAAACTGCCGTCCTTCACCAAATAATAAGTAGTTGCCTTCACAAATGATGGAGGTGTATCTTGCTGATATGATGTTTGTGCTTTTCTTGGCTCTCTGAATTCAGCTTTTGTTTTTTTATACAAATCATATGTTTTTCCGTCATTCAATACATTGAAATAGCCACCTTTTTCATTTGAGCCGTTAAAAGGTACAAAAACATAAATTTCGTTGATTATCTTCACGAAGATGTCTGGCGATTTAATGAGCGCACTATAAGTTTCATCAGAAACATTTTTCTTTATTTCAATTTCGTCGGCATAAGCGTTGTAACGCATAGGCACATCATCTTTTATTAACTGATCTTCCTGAAATATTTTCCCCTGTAAAAAATTGGGATTTGCATAAGCCTCATCTTTAATAGCAGCAAACTGCGCCTCGGTAAGACCAAAAGCCAATGACTTTTCATTAATGTCAATAGTTCGGTCATATACACTGGTGTAGCTACTTTGTCTGGCTTGGGAAAACATTGAAATTGCCATTAAGACAAAAGCGGCAGTAAATATTATCTTTTTCATTTTTAATTTTTTAATTTGTTTTATAAAAATATGAATTATTCCTACAAATTTAATGATTTATTTCTTTAAAGTCTCCAAATTAAAATGGTGTACATCTCGCTGTGGGAAAGGTATAGAGATTCCTGCAGCTTCCAGTCGGACTTTCCCTTCCTCCAGAATTAACCAGCGTAGGTTCCAGAAATCTTCATTTTTGGACCAATAACGCACAGTAAGGTTTACAGAGCTATCTCCAAGTTCAGCAACTGCTACCATTGGCATTTTGTCTTCTAGTTTTAAAACAGTGTCTTGTTCGGAAACCAAATTTAAAAGAATTTCCTTTGCTTGCTTTATGTTATCGTCATAACCTATGCCGAAAGTAAGATTTTCACGCCTGATGCCCTCTTCGGTATAATTTATAATATTATCATTGCTCAATTTTCCGTTTGGAATTATAGCAAGTTGGTTTCCAAAGGTTGTCAATTTGGTGTTGAATATAGAAATTTCCTTTACCGTTCCATCAACACCTTGGGCGCTAATAAAATCACCAACCCGAAATGGCTTTATCAATAAAATAAGAACACCTCCCGCAAAATTTGCCAAGGAGCCTTGCAGCGCCAATCCAACGGCAAGTCCTGCAGCACCAATAATGGCTACCAGCGAAGCCGATTCAACACCCAGTTGGGTAATCACTAATACGAAGAGTACTATCTTTAAGCCCCAATTTATAAGACTGGCAATAAAATTTTCAAGCGTGGGGTCATAATCCTTTTTGTCAAAAAATCTTTTTATAAAACCGTTGATTATTTTAATCAGCCAAAGTCCTATAAAAAGCATCAAGATTGCTCCAATTACACTTGGTAAAAAATCAATCAGTTTTTGTCCGTACTTTTCAATGTAAATATCCAAGTCTTGAAATTTGTCCATAAAGTTTATTCGTTTTTGTTTAATAATTCAATTGCAATTTTTGTGTCCTTTATCGGCAGTTTGCAGGTATTGTTTTTGCAAACATAAATAAGGGTTTCACCGGGCACAAATCTATTTTTAAATAGAGGCCCGTTATTTTCACCTATACTTCCGGCAATAATTATATTTGGCAGATAGTGTGTGTTTATTTGCTTTGCTTTTTCAGAAACATCTTTTCCCACGATTACTACTTCGTAAAAATCGTTTTTAAAATTAAGCAGAAGATCCAGCCAGTTTGAAAACCCACTGGGGTACTGCATAATTTCTTCAGAGACATTCTTTAGCATCTGATGCGAAATTTCTTCAAAATCGGAATTTTCAAAATATTTTGAAAGCAGAAATAAGTTTTTTGCCATTGCGGAATTTGAAGCCGGAATCACATTGTCCCGATATTCAAAATTTCGGCTTACGATGGCAGGGTCTTCTTTTGATGTGAAATAAAACATATGTTTTTCCGAATCAAAAAAATTAGTGATCGTATAATCAGTCATCTTCTTTGAAAGTTGGAGCCATTTTTCATCTAGCGTTATTTGATATAGTTCCAAAAAAGCATCGATGGTAAAGGCATAATCCTCTAAAAAACCATTTATGCTGCTTTTACCGTCTTTGTAATTGTGAAACAAGGCGCCATTTTCTTGTAGTTGTTTTTCAGAAATGAAGTCTGCATTTTTAAGGGCAGTGTTAAAGTATTTCTTTTTTCCAAAGGCTTTACAAGCATCAACATATCCCTTAAGCATTAGGGCATTCCACGAAGTTAGGGTTTTGTCGTCCAAACGCGGTTTGGCTCTTTGGTTGCGATAGGTGAGGAGGATCTTTTTCCAGCTTTTCTTTTTTTGCTGAAATGCTTCGGAGGTAAGATCAAATTCATTTTCAATTTCGGCATCCGTTTTTTGGCGGATGAGCACATACTGGTCTTTTTCCCACTTTCCGTAACTGTTCACATTATAATATTCTTTAAATATTTTGAAGTCATCTTTTAGCAGTTTTTGTAATTCTTCTGAAGTAAAAACGTAGAAAGCGCCTTCTTCCAATGCTCCATTTTCGTTGTTGCTATCTGCGTCAAGTGACGAATAAAAGCCACCTTCATCATTGGTCATTTCAAGTGAGATAAAATCCAAGGTTTCTTCAACAACATCGCTATAAAGTGGATTCTGTGTAATTAAAAATGCATCGCTGTAAAGGCTTGCCAGTTGGGCATTGTCGTAAAGCATTTTTTCAAAATGGGGTACATGCCATTTTTCGTCGGTACTGTATCGGGCAAAACCTCCGCCAATTTGGTCATAGAGCCCACCAAAAGCCATTTTATCTAGGGTTAAGGTTACTTGGGCCAGTAATTTATCGTCTTTTTCAGAAACTGCCTGTCTTAATAAAAACGCTAGATTATTCGGCATCATAAATTTTGGAGAGCCTTTAAAACCTCCGTTTTTTTCATCAAACCTATTTGACCAATCCTTTGTAATTTTCTCAACGGGAAAATTTTTAAAATCAACGATTTCGGTTCTCAAACGAATGAGGTCCATGCTTTTAATACCTTCTTCCAATCGGTTGGCATAGGCAATCAATTTTTCGGGCTCATTCTTGTAAATTTCCTGTATCTGCTCTAGCGCATTAATCCAGTCTTTTTTTCTGAAATAAGTCCCGCCCCAAACAGGTCTTCCATCCGGAAGAGTCACCACATTTAAAGGCCAGCCAGCACTACCAGTCATTAGTTGTACGGCGTTTATATATGTTTGGTCCACATCGGGTCTTTCTTCTCGGTCTACTTTTACTGAAATAAAGTTTTTATTCATTACAGCGGCCACCGTACTGTCCTCAAAACTTTCGTGCTCCATAACGTGGCACCAGTGGCAGGCGGCATAGCCAATGCTTACAATCATTAGTTTTTTTTCTTTTTTGGCTTGTTGTAAAGATGCTTCGTTCCAAGCCTTCCAGTGTACCGGATTGTGCGCGTGCTGCAGCAGGTAGGGGCTGGATTCCGAAATTAAATCATTTGTAAATTTGTGTGTTTCCAAATTATTTTTTGTTGAAGAATTGCAACCGATCAGAATTTGCAGTGCCAAAAAAACCAGTATCGATCGCATAATAACTTTTCAGAAAAACAAAAATACGCTTTTGGCATATCAAAAGCGTATTGAGTCTAAGCGATAAAAATCTTATTTCACTTCAAAAGTGATCTTAACATTTACGCGAAACTGGGTAATGTTGTCCCCGTCCACAACGCAAGTTTGTTCATTTATATAGGCGGAGCGTATGTTTTTTACGCTTTTGGATGCTTCCTTTACTGCGTTTCTTGTAGCGTCTTCCCAGCTTTTGCTGGAGTTAGAAAGTACTTCGATTACTTTTAATACTGCCATTTTATTTGGTTTTGGGTTAAAAATCAGTGAACCCCCAAATTACAATTATTAAGCGCTAATTTTCAGAAAATTAAGTTAAAAGAGAAGATTTTGACAGCTTATCCATTAATGGCCACCACTTGGTTTACCTGGCCGTTTAGCATTTCTTTTAGCATGGTTTCAATACCGTTTTTCAGGGTAATCGTAGATGATGGGCAGCCACTACAGGCACCTTGAAGAATTACCTTAACTGTTTTGGTTTCAGTGTTGAAAGAATCAAACATAATATGCCCACCATCACTAGCTACTGCTGGTTTAACATATTCATCCAGTATGGAGATTATTTCCTTTTCAAGATCGGTGTATGCTTTGGGAGAATTTTGGAAAGTACTTGTTGAGGTAGATTTATTTTCAGCAATATTTGTAGCGTTCAATACTTCATCGTTCAATACAGGTTTTCCTTCCTCGATAAATTTTCTGATGAATTCCCGCAGTTCTGATGAAATATCCTGCCATTGCGCTACATCATATTTCATGACCGAAACGTAGTTTGCGCTTATAAAAACTTCTTTCACAAATGGAAAGCTGAACAACGCTTTGGCCAATGGTGAATGGATGGCTTCGTCAATATTTTTAAATTCAAAAGTTCCCGATGCCAAGGATTTGTTGGCAACAAATTTCATAACACTGGGATTTGGAGTGCTTTCCGCATAAATACTTACCGGAGATTTTTTTACTGTGGTTTCTTCTGAAATTACAGGTTTCCCAGTATTTAGGTACTCTACAATCGAATGGGCTACTTCTTGTTGCACATCTTCCCATTCAACAATATTATATTTTTCAATTGCGATAAAATTTTGGGAGATATAGACTGTTTTGACGAAAGGCAGATAAAAAAGCTGTTGCGCTAATGCACTCGGTTTTGCTTCATCAATATTTTTGAATTCGTAGCTGGAAGAGCGTGATAGAAAAGAGTTAGCCGTGAATTTAACAATATTCGGATTGGAAGTTTGAGAAATTTCAATGTTAAATTGGGACATTTACTTGTTTTTTTTGCGAAAATATAAAAAGAAAAACAATGTATTCAATATATTTGGCACTGTAATACCCAGATTTATGAAAAAATTAATACTTCTTTTAACGTTTGTATTTCCTCTTTTCGTTTTTGCCCAACCAGTTACGTTATTCCAGCAGTTTAACGGTAGGTATGATTTTACGGCAGTAGGGAATACCTTAAATGCGCAACCAAACTTTAACGGGTATTGTGGCCAACTCCTTCAAAGTAGTGCCAGTTTATCTTTAACGCCAGGTCAAACTTTTGTATCAGCTCATTTGTATTGGGGTTCTATTGGTACTGGAGATTTTGATGTTTCGTTAAACGGAACACCCATTAGCGCGCAGCGTATTTTTAGCCACACTTTTAATGGAGACCCCTATTTTTCTGCCTATGCTGATGTTACTGCATTAGTGGGAGCTACCGGTAATGGTACTTATACCTTTGCTGATATGGATGTACAGTCATTGCTTCCGGGGTACTGTGGAACTAATTTCGGAGGCTGGGCCATTTATGTTATTTATGAAGATCCTTCATTATTGCTAAATCAAATAAGTCTTTTTGACGGTTTAGAAAGCGTTTCGGCCAATAATAATAACCTCAGTATCACATTAACCAATATTGATGTAAGTTCAGATATTCTTTCAAAAATTGGTTTTTTAGCATGGGAAGGAGAAGAAGAAATTGCTAATGGAGAAAGTTTATATATCAATGGAACACTAATAGATAATCCCCCATTAAATCCTTCAAATAATGCTTTTAATGGGACTAATACCTATACAAATTCCAATGTGAATTATAATATGGATTTGGACTATTATGATTTGACAGGAATTGTAAATCAAGGGGATACAACTATCCTCATTGAATTGGAGTCTCAGCAGGATTTTATCATGGTAAACAATATCATTACCAGTGTAAATTCTGAACTTCCAGATGCTACTATAGAAATTGATGATTTAGGGGTTTTATGCGATAACAATAATATTGATGTAGAATATACAGTTTATAATGTAAATAGCACCAATGAGTTGCCTGCAAATACTCCTATAGCATTTTATGCCGATGCAGTGCTTATAGGCCAAACCACTACTACTAATATCATCCCTTTAGGTGGTTCTGAAAGCGGTACTATTACTTTAAATATACCAATCGCTACTCCAAATAACTTTAATCTTAGAGCCGTTGTGGATGATATTGGAAATGGTACGGGCATAGTAGCAGAAACCGACGAATCAAATAACGAATTCATTTATCCAGTTGATCTTAGTACGGCTGGTATTTTGCTTGATCCAGGCCCAGCTTGTTTGGGCAGACCGGTTATTTTAGATTCGGGAGTTACCGATCCTCCATTTAACATTCAGTGGTTTAGAAATGGTACCCCCATTCCAGGAGCTACCAATGCTACCCTTACCGTTACAACAGATGGTATATATTCGGTTGAAGCAGTAGATGGTATTTGCAGGGTAGATAGTAATTCAGTTGTAATTACTTTTAGACCCCAGCCGGTTGCTAACCCAGCGGTCGATCTTTACCAGTGCGACTACGGCAC
>OMOM01000465.1_pt1 | contig 21372 bp, 16 predicted proteins | sample 1646501 | NCBI WGS metagenome assembly OMOM01 (sample SAMN05416802, study PRJEB24817) | seawater metagenome | isolation source: Sea water | place: Canada:Atlantic | collected 2013-07
GAGATCTAGTACGGTCTCGTGGGCTCGGAGATGTGTATAAGAGACAGTAGTAATAGTGACGTTTTGGGAAGTGCCAAAGGTTGGGCAGGATCGTTTTTATACAATGAAAAAGCGAATACCGCTTTAAAGAATTTCTTCGCAAAAGAAGACACGCTTTCATTGGGCGTTTGTAACGGTTGCCAACTTTTTGTGGAGCTCGGCCTTTTAAATCCCGAAGATGAGGAAAAACCAAAAATGCTTCACAACGATACCGGCAAGTTTGAATGTACTTTTACTTCCGTGAAAATTCAGGAGAATAACTCGGTAATGCTGTCTTCCATGGCGGGAAGCACTTTAGGAATCTGGTCTGCGCACGGCGAAGGGAAATTCAGTTTCCCAAAAGTAGAAAGCCACTATAATATTGTTGCAAAATACGGCTACGATGCCCTACCCGCAAATCCAAACGGCAGTGATTTTAATACTGCCATGATGACTGATAAAACAGGAAGACATTTAGTAATGATGCCACACTTGGAGCGTTCTACTTTTCCTTGGAATTGGGCATACTATCCTAAAGACAGGATGCAAGATGAAGTTTCGCCTTGGGTACAAGCGTTGGTGAATGCCCGGGAGTGGATTGAAAAAAAGAAATAACATCTTTTTTAGATAGAAAATTTTAATCTAAAAGAAGTATATTTAAGGAATGACTCAAACAGTCATTCCTTTTTCTTTTCTGAGAGAAACTAAAATAATTTTGTTATTTTCACTTCCTCAACATTACTATCATGACAGAACCAAAAAGACTCTTCGACTTCCCATACTACCAACTTGAAAAATATCCTCAGGAAAAAGCCCTCGTTACAAAGTACAATGGCGAATGGAAAGCCACATCAACGCAGGAATATATAGATAAGGCCAACGCGTTAAGCCGCGGTTTAATGCGATTGGGCGTAAACCCCAACGATAAAGTGGCAATAATATCTATGACCAACCGTACCGAGTGGAATATTTGCGATATCGGCATTATGCAAACCGGCGCACAGGATGTGCCCATCTACCCTACTATTTCTGAAGATGAATACGAATATGTATTAAATCACAGTGAATCTGTTTATTGCTTTGTTTCCTGTAAGGAAGTTTACGATAAAGTCCAGAAAATAAGAAATAATGTTCCTTCACTCAAAGAAGTGTATTCTTTTGATGAAATTGAAGGGGCGAAAAACTGGCAAAAAGTTTTGGATGAAGGAAAGGACGAAAGCAACCAAGACGAATTAGACAAAAGGAAGGAAGCCATTAGTGAAGATGATTTGGCAACCTTAATCTATACTTCCGGTACCACCGGAAAACCGAAAGGCGTAATGCTTTCGCATAAAAACATTGCTTCCAATTCAAAATATAGCGTAGAGCGTTTGCCCTTAGATTTCGGAAAATCGAAGTCATTAAGTTTCTTGCCCGTTTGCCATATCTATGAGCGAATGATTCTCTATATGTACCAATACTGTGGGGTGAGCATCCACTTCGCAGAAAGTTTGGAAACTATTAGCGATAACCTAAAAGAAGTTAAACCTGAAGTGATGACCGCCGTTCCCCGTTTGCTAGAAAAGGTGTACGATAAAATTTATGCCAAGGGTGCCGAACTTACGGGAGTTAAGAAAAAACTCTTTTTCTGGGCAATAGAATTGGGACTAAAATACGAACCCTATGGCCAAAATGGCTGGTGGTACGAAACTCAATTGAAACTTGCCAACAAATTGATTTTCAGCAAATGGCGCGAAGCCTTGGGTGGAAACTTAAAAGCAATAGCTTCCGGTAGTGCAGCACTGCAACCGCGTTTGGCAAGGGTTTTTAATGCTGCACAAATTCCGGTAATGGAAGGTTATGGTCTTACAGAAACTTCGCCAGTGGTTTCCGTGAACGATATGCGTAACCACGGTTTTAAAATTGGCACAGTAGGCAAGCCGCTAAGGGATACCGAAGTTAAAATTGCCGAGGATGGCGAAATTTTAGTAAAAGGTCCGCAGGTAATGTGCGGTTATTACAAAAATCAGGAACAGACGGAAGAGGTACTGAAAAATGGTTTTTTCCACACAGGAGACATTGGCGAAATTGATAGTGAAGGTTTTCTAAAGATTACCGATCGCAAAAAGGAAATGTTCAAGACCAGCGGCGGAAAATATGTGGCGCCACAACTTATCGAGAATGCAATGAAGCAATCCCGTTTTATAGACCAGATAATGGTAGTGGGCGAAGGCGAAAAAATGCCAGCAGCACTAATCCAGCCTGACTTTGATTTTGTAAAGGAATGGGGAAGCAAAAAAGGAAGAAATATTCCATCAGATCCAAAGGAATTGGTAAAAAACCAAGCCGTTATAGATCGTATTCAAAAAGAAGTTGATTTTTATAACGAGCGTTTTGGAAAGTGGGAAAAGGTGAAAAAATTTGAACTTACCCCTGAGCAATGGAGCATTGAAGACGGCCATCTTACTCCTACCATGAAGATGAAACGAAAAGTAATCAAAGAGAAGTATTTAGACTTGTACAATAAGATTTATGAGCATAATTCCTAAATATTCATGAATTGGCTCCTACTAATTATAGCCGGCCTATTTGAAGTGGCTTTCGCAGCCTGCTTAGGAAAAGTAAAAGAAACCTCCGGCCTCGATTCCAAATTGTGGTTTGGAGGTTTTTTGATCTGTCTTTTTATAAGTATGTTTCTGCTTATAAAAGCCACAAAAACGCTTCCCATCGGCACTGCTTATGCGGTGTGGACAGGTATTGGAGCCGTGGGCACGGTCTTGGTCGGGATTTTCTACTTCAACGAGCCCGCTACATTTTGGCGTGTGTTTTTCATTTCAACCCTTATTCTCTCCATAATCGGGCTAAAGTTTGTTGCCAATTAAAGTTCCGTTAAACTACTTTTTTCCTATGTAAGGACTTTCCAAAATTTTTATCTTTAAAAGAAAATCATCTTTTAACAATGAAAACGCTTTGGACCATAGGGCATTCTACGCGTTCCCTCGAGGAATTTTTAAAGCTGTTGCATTCCTGCAAGATTGAAACCCTCGTGGACGTTCGCCATTTTCCCGGCTCCCGAAAATTTCCGCAGTACAATAAAGACAATTTAAAGGTATCGCTTCCCGAAAACGATATTGAATACATGCATCTCATAGATTTAGGTGGCCGCCGAAAACCAGAGCCAAATTCAAAAAACGACGCCTGGCGGCTCGATTCCTTTAAAGGATATGCAGATTATATGCAAACGGAACAGTTTCAACAATCCCTAAAAACTCTTAAGCAAGTCGCTTCAGAAAAATATACTGTAATTATGTGTGCAGAGGCTGTGTGGTGGAGTTGTCACCGCTCCTTAATTGCAGATATTTTAAAGGCTGAAGATTGGAAAGTGTTGCATATTATGTCAGAAAATTCAGCAACCGAACATCCATATACGGCCCCCGCAAAAATAGTGGACGGGAAGTTGGATTATTCTAAAAAGACGTGAGACGGTAAGACGTAGGACGTAAGACCATAAAATACTATTCGTGCTGTAATTTATAATAGTTGGAAGGACATGTTTCACATAAAGCCCACGTCTTACGTCAACCAGTCCTACGTCCTACGTCATAAAGTCCTAAGTCAAAAAAAACCCATTAATATACTATGCACGCATAATAAAATTTCGTATCTTTGGTATTCCATTTTTTCAAAGTCTTTTAATGAAGGAAAAAACAATAGATTACATACTTCGCTCCACTTGGATGAGCGTAACAAAAATGTATAATGAGGAAGCTGGAAAAAAAGGAAGCACCATGGCCACGGGCTTTGCACTTATAAGCATTGATCCCGAAGAAGGAACCCCTTCAACGGCACTTGGTCCAAAAATGGGAATGGAGGCAACCAGCCTTTCACGCACCTTGAAATCTATGGAACAAAAAGGATTGATTGAGCGAAAACCAAATCCTGAGGACGGCCGCGGGGTTTTAATACACTTAACCCCATTCGGCAAGGAAATGCGCGAGTTTTCAAAACAAGTGGTTTTGGGATTTGACGAAGCCGTTCAAAAAAATGTTTCCAAAGAAGAATTGCAAACGTTTAGAAAAGTGGCAAACACGATCATCGAATTGGTCAATTCAAAAAAAATATACGACTCTGAATAAAGAGTTAGGAATTAGGAATTAGGAAAATAGTTATAACCCAATTAACGAATAACTATTAACCAATAACTTTAAAAAATATGTCAAAAAGAAGAATTAACAAAGTAGCGGTAATCGGTTCCGGAATTATGGGAAGCGGCATAGCCTGCCATTTCGCCAACATTGGCGTGGAAGTGCTTTTGCTCGATATTGTTCCCCGCGAGTTGAACGATGCCGAAAAGAAAAAAGGACTTACCCTTGAGGACAAAGTGGTGCGAAACCGAATTGTAAACGACGATTTGCAGAAAGCCATAAAAAGCAACCCTGCCCCACTCTATCACAAGGATTTTGCGAAGCGGATTTCCACCGGAAATCTTGAAGATGATATTTCAAAAGTGAAAACTGCTGATTGGATCATCGAAGTGGTAGTGGAGCGTCTCGACATAAAAAAACAGGTTTTTGAAAATCTTGCAAAACACAGAAAGGAAGGCACGCTTATTACCACAAACACTTCGGGTATCCCAATACATTTAATGAGTGAAGGCCATAGCGAGGATTTTCAGAAACACTTCTGCGGCACCCACTTTTTTAACCCGCCGCGCTATCTAAAACTTTTTGAAATTATTCCCGGTCCAAAAACTTCGCCCGAAGTTTTGGAGTTTTTAAATGAATACGGCGAAAAATTCCTCGGAAAAACCTCCGTGGTCGCAAAAGATACTCCTGCATTTATAGGAAATAGAATAGGAATCTTCGGTATACAAAGCCTTTTTCACCAAGTGAAGGAAATGGGACTTACTATTGAGGAAGTTGATAAATTGACCGGTCCCGTAATCGGCCGCCCAAAATCAGCAACCTTCCGAACCGTTGATGTTGTTGGATTGGATACTTTGGTGCACGTTGCAAAAGGTATTTATGACAATGTGCCAGATGACGAAGAGCACGGAATTTTCCAAATTCCAGGTTTCATCGATACGATGATGGAAAAGAAATGGTTGGGAAGCAAAAGCGGACAAGGCTTTTACAAAAAAGTAAAAAATGATGACGGCAGCAGTGAAATCCTATCGCTCGACCTCGATTCAATGGAATACCGAAAAAGCAAAAAAGCATCTTTCGGCACTTTGGAAAAAACAAAATCGGTTGACAAAGTTACCGACCGTTTCCCAATTCTTATAAAAGGCGAAGACAAAGCTGGCGAATTCTACCGAAAAAATTTCGGCGCAATGTTCGCCTACGTTTCCAAAAGAATTCCTGAAATAACTGATGAGCTTTATAAAATTGACGATGCAATGAAAGCCGGTTTCGGCTGGGAAAATGGTCCTTTCGAAATTTGGGATGCCATTGGCGTGAAAAAAGGAATTGAACTAATAAAAGACTTAGGAAAAGAACCTGCCTCTTGGGTAAATAAAATGCTGGAGAGTGGCGTGGATAGCTTTTACGAAGTGCGCGAAGGCAATACCTATTATTACAGTATTCCAGACAAAATACATAAAAAAATACCCGGACAGGATGCCTTTATCATTTTGGACAACATCCGCAAATCCAAGGAAGTTTGGAGTAACAAAGGTATTGTGGTTGAGGATTTAGGTGATGGTATTCTAAATGTGGAATTCCGAAGCAAAATGAACAGCATTGGCGGCGATGTACTTGCGGGTGTAAACAAAGCCATAGACCTCGCTGAAGCCAGCTTTGACGGTTTGGTAATTGCCAATCAAGGGAAAAACTTTTCCGTAGGTGCCAACATAGGCATGATTTTTATGATGGCAGTAGAGCAGGAATATGAAGAATTGAACGCTGCCGTAAAATATTTTCAGGATACAAGTATGCGAATTCGCTACTCCTCCATCCCTGTTGTGGTTGCACCACGCGGAATGACTTTGGGCGGTGGCTGCGAGTTTACACTTCACGCAGACCGTGTGGTTGCAGCAGCCGAAAGTTACATAGGTTTGGTGGAATTCGGTGTTGGGGTAATTCCCGGCGGTGGCGGTTCCAAGGAAATGGCGCTTCGCGCAAGCGATACTTTTCAAAAAGATGATGTGGAATTGAACAGGCTTCAGGATTATTTCTTGACCATAGGAATGGCAAAAGTTTCCACTTCGGCCTATGAAGCTTACGATACTGGAATTCTTCAAAAAGGAAAAGATATAGTAATCGTGAACGAAGCAAGACAAATTGCAGCTGCAAAAGCTGTTGCACGTTTTATGGCGGATCAAGGCTATACAAAACCTATTCCGAGAACAGATGTAAAGGTACTTGGAAAACAAGCTTTGGGAATGTTCCTTGTTGGGACCGACCAAATGGTTGCGGGTAATTATATCAGCGAGCACGATAAGAAAATCGCCAACAAGCTAGCCTACGTTATGGCAGGTGGAGATTTGAGCGAAGCAAGCTACGTAAGCGAACAATATTTACTTGACCTTGAAAGAGAAGCTTTCCTAAGTCTAACCGGAGAAAGAAAAACTCTGGAACGACTTCAGCATATGATACAGAAAGGAAAACCCCTACGTAACTAAAAACGACATAAGACTTTAGGACATAAGACGTAGGACTAAAAATAATATATGGCAGCAAGACATAATTTTAGAAAACTTAACATTTGGAAAGAGGGAATTGAAATAGCAAAAGAAACATATGCTATCACTCAAATGTTTCCAAAATCCGAAACATATGGATTATCCAACCAAATGCAACGCTGTGCTGTCTCTATTGCTTCAAACATTTCCGAAGGTACTGCCAAAGGAACTAACAAGCATTTTCTTCAATATCTGGAAAATGCTCTGGGCTCCTCATATGAATGGGAAACCCAGTTGATTATATCGTATGAAGTTGGGTATATTTCCGAAGACACTTTTAAAAATTTAGAAACTAAAATACAGACAATCCAAGGAATGATTATCCGCTTTATGGAAAGTCTTTCAATTTAATATTTATTTTAACGGTATAGTCTTATGTCATAAGTCTTACCGTCATAAGTCAAAAAAAAAAATCATTATGAAACAAAGAACTGCATATATTGTTAAGGCATACAGAACTGCGGTGGGAAAAGCACCTCGCGGAGTATTCCGTTTCAAACGTCCAGACGAATTGGCTGCGGAAACCATTAAATATATTATGGACGAATTGCCGCAACTCGACAAAAAACGAATTGACGACGTAATTGTAGGCAACGCAATGCCAGAAGCCGAACAAGGCCTTAATATGGGTCGCTTGATTTCGCTAATGGGATTGGATATTGTTGATATTCCCGGGATGACGGTAAACCGTTATTGCGCTTCGGGATTGGAAACTATCTCCATTGCTGCTGCAAAAATTCAAACCGGAATGGCAGATTGCATTATCGCTGGTGGCGCGGAAAGTATGAGTTATATTCCAATGGGCGGTTACAAACCGGTTCCAGATTATAAATTGGCAAAGGAAGGTCACGAAGATTATTACTGGAATATGGGTTTAACGGCTGAAGCAGTCGCTAAAAAATACAACGTTTCCCGCGAAGACCAAGATGAGTTTGCCTACACAAGTCAGATGCGCGCTTTAAAGGCACAGGATGAAGATCGTTTTCAGGATCAAATAGTTCCCATTGAAGTGGAGTACACTTTTGTGAATGATGCTGGAAAAAAAGTAACCGAAAAATATACTGTTAACAAAGACGAAGGTCCACGAAAAGGAACGAATGTTGAAGCACTTTCAAAACTTCGTCCCGTTTTTGCCCAGGGCGGAAGTGTTACTGCCGGAAACTCTTCACAAATGAGTGATGGTGCAGCTTTCGCAGTAATTATGAGCGAAGAAATGGTGAAGGAATTAAACCTAGAGCCCATCGCCAGATTGGTAAGCTTTGCAGCCGTTGGCGTAGAACCGAGCATTATGGGAATTGGCCCTGTTTACGCAATTCCAAAAGCATTGAAACAAGCTGGATTGAAGCAAGATCAAATGGAACTTATAGAATTGAACGAAGCCTTTGCCTCACAATCTTTAGCAGTTATCCGCGAACTTGGTTTGGATAAAGAAAAAGTAAATGTGAACGGCGGTGCAATCGCATTGGGCCACCCACTGGGCTGTACTGGAGCAAAACTTTCCGTGCAACTTTTTGATGAAATGCGCAAACGAAACCTACAAGGAAAATATGGAATGGTAACTATGTGTGTAGGAACCGGACAAGGCGCTGCGGGGGTTTATGAATTTTTGAAATAACAACTTAACAAAATTATAGAGTAATGGAAACTGAAACAAAAAATAACGAATTGCTTCGCGGCGGACAATTTCTTGTAAAGGAAACTAAAGCTGAAGACGTCTTCACCCCAGAAGATTTTTCCGAAGAGCAAAAAATGATGCGCGATTCCGTGAAGGAATTTGTTGACCGAGAAATTTGGCCGAAAAAAGAAGAATTCGAACATAAAAACTATGCACTTACAGAAGAAATAATGCGCAAAGCTGGCGAAATGGGCTTGCTTGGCGTTGCCGTTCCCGAAGAATATGGCGGACTGGGCATGGGCTTTGTAACCACAATGCTTGTTTGCGATTACATTTCAGGTGCAACTGGTTCTGTGGCTACCGCTTTTGGTGCGCACACAGGTATTGGAACATTACCAATAACACTTTACGGAACAGAGGAACAAAAGAAAAAGTACGTTCCAAAACTCGCCACTGGCGAATGGTTTGGAGCTTACGCTTTAACTGAACCGGGAGCAGGAAGTGACGCTAACAGCGGAAAGACAAAAGCCGTACTTTCTGAAGACGGAAAATATTACAAAATCAGCGGGCAGAAAATGTGGATTTCAAATTCAGGTTTCTGCCATACAATGATTGTTTTTGCACGTATTGAAGATGATAAATACATCACTGGCTTTATTGTTGAAAACGACCCCGAAAACGGAATTTCAATGGGTGAGGAAGAAAAGAAGCTAGGAATCCACTCCTCCTCTACCCGTCAGGTATTCTTCAGTGACACAAAGGTTCCTGTTGAAAATATGTTGGGCGAGCGCGGTGAAGGTTTCAAAATTGCTATGAATGCCTTGAACGTAGGTAGAATTAAACTTGCCGCAGCCAGTCTTGATGCACAACGTCGTGTTATAGCGAATGCTGTACAGTACGCAAACGAGCGTATTCAATTTAATGTGCCTATTTCTTCCTTTGGAGCAATAAAACTGAAATTGGCCGAAATGGCGACCAGTGCTTATGTTGGCGAAAGTGCCAGCTACCGTGCTGGTAAAAATATTGAAGACAGAATTGCACTTCGTGTAAAAGCTGGCAATAGTCACCAAGAAGCAGAATTGAAAGGAGTTGAGGAATACGCAATTGAATGTTCTATTTTGAAAGTGGCTGTTTCCGAAGACATTCAAAACTGTAGTGACGAGGGTATCCAAATTTACGGCGGAATGGGTTACAGCGCAGATACCCCAATGGAATCTGCTTGGCGTGATGCCCGTATTGCACGTATATACGAGGGTACAAACGAAATCAATCGAATGTTGGCCGTTGGAATGTTAGTGAAAAAAGCAATGAAGGGGCACGTAGATCTTTTGAATCCTGCGCAAGCCGTAGCTTCAGAATTGATGGGAATCCCTTCTTTTGAAACGCCCGATTTTTCGGAATTGCTTTCTGAAGAAAAAGCAATGATTGCAAAACTGAAAAAAGTGTTTTTAATGGTAGCCGGAAGCGCAGTCCAAAAATACGGAACCGAACTTGAAGAGCATCAGCAAACGCTAATGGCAGCGGCAGATATTTTGATTGAAATCTACATGGCCGAAAGTGCCATTTTACGTACCGAAAAGAACGCCAAGCGTTTCGGCAAGGATTCGCAAAAAGAACAAATTGCAATGTCGCAACTATACCTTTACCACGCGGTTGATATTATCACTGTAAAAGCAAAAGAAGCGATTCTATCTTTTGCCGAGGGAGACGAGCAACGCGCTATGCTTATGGGTCTTAAGCGTTTCACCAAATATCAAAATATGCCAAATATTGGTGAGTTGCGAAGAACGATTGCCCATAAAGTTATTTCGGAGAACAACTATCCGTTTTAATTGAATTGATAAATTATTCTTAAAACCGCTCCTGAAATGGAGCGGTTTTATTTTTAGCAGTATTTTGGTGCGAAGTTTGTTATTTTTAAAACCAAAGAATATTTATAATGAAAAAGCTCCTTTTCCTTTTAACCCTTACCACAACTTTTTTCTGTTTTGCACAAGATAACACCGATGTTTATGTTGTTGCTATTGCCCCTGCATATGAAGGTTTACAACTACTGAATTTACAAAAAGTTTCAAATAACGACGGTTATAACAACCAGCCATCCTTCCCTTCCAACGAAACCATTCTTTTTGCAGGAAACAATGAAGGTCAAAGTGATATAGCAGAATACAATTTGAATTCAAAAACTAAAAAGTGGTTCAATAAAAAAACCGAAGGCGGCGAGTATTCTCCTCAAAAATTTCCTACAAGCAATGATGTTGCAGCCGTTCGGCTTGACAACGATGGTTTGCAAAGATTGTATAAGTATGATTCACAAACAGGAAAATCAACAGAATTAATCAAAGATTTACAAATAGCATATTTTGCTTTTTACAATTATGAAAAAATACTTGCAACAGTATTGGACAGCGACAAAATGAATTTGGTGCTGATAGATTTGCAATCAAAAAAAACAGACACATTGTTTTATAATGCAGGACGTTCCCTTCAAAAAGTCCCAAAAACCAATTCAATGAGTTATTCTTTGGTTAACGAAGAAGGAAATCTAGACCTTTACCTATTGGATATGAATTCCTATGAAAACTTTTTTGTAACCCAATTGCCTATCGGCATTCAGGATTATGTCTGGATAAACGATACTCAAATTTTAGTTGGAAGCGGAAACAAACTCTATATGTACGATACGTTAGGCGAGTCGGAATGGACACGCGTTGCCTCCCTTGAGGATTATGGCTTAAAGAATATTACCCGTATGGCCATCAGCCCAAATGGCAAGAAGCTCGCTATAGTGACTGAATCCAAATAGATACATTTTTACATTCTCTAAAAGTTTTAGTAGGTTCTTCGTTCTTTTTGGTATTTTTAAACAAAATTACTTTCCCAATGAAAAGTTTTGTTTTCTTCATTATAGTTTGTTTTACCTTTTCATCCTTTTCACAGACCGAGCAAAGAATTTACGACATAATAAACGCTGTTTCTTCTGAAAGGATTAAGGCAGATATCACCACGCTTGCAAATTTCGGCACTCGAAATACATTTAGTGATACAATTAGCAACACTCGCGGAATTGGTGCAGCAAGACGATGGATTAAAGATGAATTTGAAACAATTTCAAAAGATTGCAACAATTGTCTTGATGTCTTCTATCAAAAAGATTTCGTAAAAGCCGAAGGGAACGACCGCGTTCCCCAAGATACTTGGATTGTAAACGTGGCTGCTGTGCAAAAAGGAACAAAATACCCCAATCGTTACATCATTATGAGCGGCGATATCGATTCCCGAAACAGCGACGGCAGCGATTTTACCAAAGATGCGCCCGGCGCCAATGACAACGCCAGTGGCATGGCTGGAGCTATTGAAGCAGCACGCGTGCTTTCAAAATATAAATTTGAAAGCAGTATCGTTTATTTGGGGTTGAGCGGTGAAGAACAAGGGCTTTTCGGTGGAAAAGGTTTCGCTGACTATGCCAAAACACAGGGTTGGGATATCATCGGCGTTTTAAATAACGATATGATTGGCAACATTGAAGGTGTTAATGGCGTAATCAGCAATCGCGACTTTAGGATTTTCAGTGAACCCGTCCCTCCAACCGAAACAGATCGAGAACGCCAAATGCGACGTTTTTACGGTGGCGAGGTTGATGGTATTTCACGCCAACTCGCCCGTTACGTTTTTAAAACTACTAAGACATATATGCCAGAAATGAATCCTATGATGGTTTATCGATTAGATCGTTTTGGCCGCGGTGGCCACCATCGGCCCTTTAACGATTTGGGCTGGGCGGGAATCAGAATTATGGAGGCACACGAAAATTACAACCAACAACATCAAGACATTCGCACGGAAAACGGCATTGAATATGGCGATAAGTTAAAATTCGTAAACTTTGGTTATGCCGCAAAGCTTACTGCTGTGAACGCCATAACTATGGCCAGTCTTGCCTGGGCGCCCCCAGCACCGAACAATGTAGCCATTGGAGGTATTGTTGAACCATCAGCAAAATTGAAGTGGGACAAAGTAGATGGAGCAACCGGCTATAAAATCTATTGGCGCGACACCACAAGTCCAACTTGGGACCACAGCCGATTCGTAGGCGATGTTTCAGAATTTACCTTGGAAGGAATAGTAATTGACAACTACTTTTTTGGCGTAGCAGCAGTTGGAGAGGATGGCTTTGAAAGTGTTGTTGTTTTTCCAAATTCGATATTTAGATAATAATTAAGCAATATGATTACATCAAAAAATCAAAACATTATTCCCCCTTTGAAAGGGGTTAAGGGGATATTTTTCCTCACAATTTTATTTTTATTTAATACTGTAACAGCACAAAAATTCACCCGTGCTGATACGCTCATAGGAAGCATCACCCCTGAACGCGTTTGGTGGGATGTTACCCATTACGATTTAAAGGTAAAAGTGAATCCTTCCGAAAAAACCATTGAGGGCAGTAATACAATCTCCTATAAAGTTTTAAAACCAAATGATGTAATGCAGATAGACCTGCAAGCCCCAATGAAAATTGACAAAATACTTCAGGACGGCAAAGAAATCACGTACACTTCCGAAGGAAATGCTCATTTTTTAAAACTTCAGAAAAAACAAAAACGGGGAAAGGAAAACAAAATAACAATCCATTTTTCAGGAAAACCCATTGAAGCAGTTCGCCCGCCTTGGGATGGAGGCTTCACTTGGGCCAAGGACAGCAACGGCAAGCATTTTATTGCAACTTCCAACCAAGGTATTGGCTCCAGTGTTTGGTGGCCTTTAAAGGACCACCCTTCCGAAGAACCCGATAACGGTATTACCATAGCCGTTACCACCCCAAAAGATTTGATGGATGTGAGCAATGGAAGGTTGAAAAAAGTTATTGAGAACAAAGATTCAAAAACTTGGGTTTGGGAAGTAATAAACCCAATAAATGCTTACGGAGTAGACATAAACATTGGCGATTATGTACATTGGGGTGAAAAATACAATGGGGAAAAAGGAATTTTAAATATGGATTATTATGTACTTCGAGAAAATGAAGAAAATGCAAAAGAACAATTTAAACAAGCACCAAAAATGATGGAAGCCTTTGAGCATTGGTTTGGCCCCTACCCTTTTTACGAAGACGGTTACAAACTCGTGGAGGTTCCTTATTTGGGAATGGAACACCAGAGTAGCGTGACCTATGGCAACAAATTTCAAAATGGTTACTTGGGTCGTGATTTGTCCGGTTCAGGTTGGGGACTGAAGTTTGATTTTATAATCATCCACGAAAGCGGTCACGAGTGGTTTGCAAATAACATTACGAATAAAGATGTGGCAGATATGTGGATCCACGAAGGGTTTACTGCCTATTCAGAGAATCTTTTTCTGGATTATTTCTTCGGAAAGGAAGCTTCAGCAGAATATGTAATTGGCACCAGAGATAATATTTTAAACGATCGCCCCATCATTGGAATTTACAATGTGGACCATCCAGGAAGCGGCGATATGTATTACAAAGGCGCAAACATACTTCACACTTTAAGACAACTTATTGAGAATGATGAAAAATGGCGAAGTATTCTGCGTGGATTGAATAAAGAGTTTTACCATCAAACTGTTACCACAAAGCAAGTTGAGGGATATATTTCAAAAGAAAGCGGGATAGATCTTACTCAATTTTTTGACCAATACTTGCGGACCATCATGATTCCAAAAGTGGAATATACCATTGATGGAAAAAATCTAAAATTTCGATATGTAAATATTATTGAAAATTTTGATATGCCCGTAATAGCCTTGGTTAACGGAAAAGAGGAATGGATTTTTCCAACTTCGGAATGGAAAACGAAAACTTTTGCTTCGCCTATGGAAAATTTTCAGATTAAAAAGGATTTTTATGTGAATTCTGAAAATCTTGAATAACAATTTTTACACCCTTTAATTAAAAAAAATGAAGAAATTATTCCCCACGCTCCTACTATGTGCTCTTAGCTTAACACTCACGGCACAGAAAAAAAATAAAAAAGACAAGGAAAAGGAAGACCCAAAATGGGAGGTTGCAAATCCCGGAGAGGATTTCAACTATAAAACCCATTCCTTTACTACAGATGAAGGCACTTGGATGAACCTGGACGTAAGTCCCGATGGAAAAACTATTGTGTTCGACCTGCTGGGCGATATCTACACTTTGCCAATTTCGGGAGGAACCGCCAAAGCAATCAGAACGGGAATTCCTTTTGAAATCCAACCCAGATTCAGCCCCGACGGCACAAAAATTTCGTTTACCAGCGATGCTGGCGGCGGCGATAATATTTGGGTGATGAATGCCGATGGAAGCGATGCAAAACAAGTTACCAAGGAAGATTTCCGCCTGTTGAACAATGCCGTGTGGAGTGCGGGCGGCAATTATTTAATTGCACGCAAACATTTCACTTCGAGCAGAAGTCTGGGCGCAGGCGAAATGTGGCAATACCACAAATCGGGCGGGACGGGCTTACAACTCACAAAACGAAAAAACGACCAGCAGGACGTAAACGAACCTTTTGTTTCCCCTGATGGAAAATATCTTTATTACAGTGAGGATATGTATCCGGGCGGCTATTTTCAATACAACAAAGACCCCAACGATCAAATTTATGCAATAAAACGATATGAATTTGAAACTGGAAAAACCGAAACCATTACAGGTGGACCCGGTGGTGCTGCACGACCCACAATTTCAAGTGATGGTAAAAAATTAGCTTTCGTAAAAAGAGTACGTACCAAAAGTGTGCTTTACATCCAAGATTTGGAAACAGGGCAAGAATGGCCTATTTACGATCAATTGAACAAAGACCAACAGGAAGCTTGGGCGCTTTTTGGTGTTTATCCAAATTTTAGTTGGATGCCAAACAACAACGAAATCGTTTTTTGGAGTGGTGGAAAAATCAACAAAATTGATGTGAATTCCCTAGCAGTGACCAATATTCCCTTTACGGCAAACGTAAAGATAGATTTAGCGGAAACAGTTCACTTCAATAATAAAATTGAGACTGAAACTTTTACTCCAAAAATGATCCGTCACACCGTAACTTCGCCAAATGGGGAATTTATTGTTTTCAGTGCTTTGGGCCATTTATATAAGAAAACTTTGCCCAATGGCGAACCCCAAAGACTTACAAGTAGTACCGATTTTGAGTTTGAACCTTCCTTTTCACCAAACGGTTCCGAAATAATATATGTAACCTGGAACGATGCCGAAAAAGGAGCGATTTATAAAATTTCCGCAAACGGTGGGATTCCGGTGAAATTAACTTCAAAAAAAGGAATTTACCGAACCCCTTCCTACTCGCAAAATGGAGCATTTATTACCTTCAGAAAAGAAAAAGGAAATACCGACCAAGGTTTTACTTTTACGAAAAACGATGGCATTTATGTAATGAATTCCGATGGAAGCAATGAAAAATTTGTAGTAGATAAGGGCGAATACCCTATGTTCAGCAAAGACGGAAAACGGATTTTTCTGCAGACCGGTGGAACCTATTTTGGAGATATCGAAAAAAAACTAATCAGTGTTAACCTTGAAGGCAACGATGAAAAAATCCACCTAACTTCAAAGTATGCAAATAGATTAATACCCAGCCCAAACAACGAGTGGATTGCTTTTACAAACCTCCATAAATTGTATGTTGCCCCTTTGGTGCTGAACGGTCACACTATTGACTTGGATGACAAAACTAAGGCCCTGCCCGTTTCGCAACTTGCGAAGGATGCTGGTATAAACATTCATTGGTCGTCGAACAGCCAAAAAGTGATGTGGACCTTGGGCGATGAATATTTCAGTAACGAATTGAAGAACAGGTTTACGTTTTTAGAAGGCTCTCCGGAAGAAGTGCCGGAAATAACTTTAACCGGAACAAAAATCGGTCTGCAAGCCCCGGTGGATAAACCAAGTGGAAGGATTGCTTTCACAAATGCCCGAATTATTACAATGGAAAACGATGAAGTAATTGAAAATGGAACCATCCTAATTAACGGAAATAAAATTGAAGCCATTAGTACAGCCGATAAAGTTTCTATTCCCTCGGGCACAAAAATTTATTCCGCAGAAGGAAAAACCATTATGCCCGGCATGGTTGATGCGCATGCCCACGTGGGCGCTTTCCGCTATGGTTTGCCCACGCAGCAATATTGGCCTTTTATGGCAAATTTGGCTTTCGGGGTAACTACTTCGCACGATCCTTCGGCTAATACTGAAACGGTATTTACCCTTTCTGAACTTCAAAAAAGCGGGCAATTGGTGGGACCGCGATTGTTTTCAACAGGCTTCATTCTTTATGGCGCAGATGGCGATTTTAAAGCCGTTATCAATAATTTAGAAGATGCCAGAAGTAGTATTCGCCGTACAAAGGCCTTCGGCGCAAAAAGCGTAAAAAGCTATAACCAGCCCCGCCGCGACCAGCGCCAACAAGTATTGCAGGCAGCTCGCGAGATGGGTATAAATGTGGTGCCAGAGGGTGGTTCCACTTTTTATCACAACATAACTCAGGTTATCGATGGCCACACAGGGGTTGAGCATAATATTCCCGTGGCACCAGTTTATAAAGATATACTTGAAGTTTGGGGCAAAAGCGGAACAGGCTATACCCCTACGCTGATTGTTAATTACGGTGGAATGAACGGCGAATTTTATTATTACGAACGCGACAATGTTTGGGAAAATGAAAAATTGTTGACCTTCACGCCGCGTAATATTGTGGACAGCCGATCGCGCCACAGAATTAAATCACCCCAAGACGAATATGAAAATGGCCACATTTTGGTTTCCGAAACTGCAAAAACTTTGAGCAATGCAGGCGTAAAAGTAAATATGGGTGCTCATGGTCAATTACAAGGTCTGGGCGCACATTGGGAAACCTGGATGCTACAACAGGGTGGCATGAGCAATTTAGAAGCCTTAAAAGCTGCCACTATTAATTCTGCGGAATATATAGGGGCCGGTGAAGATATTGGTTCGCTCAAGGTAGGAAAACTTGCCGATTTAATCGTGCTGGATAAAAACCCATTGGAAGATATTGAAAACACCGAATCCATAAAAATGGTGATGATTAACGGTAGAATATACGATGCGGAAACCATGAACGAAATTGGTAACAACACAAAAGAACGCCTTCCCTTTTTCTGGGAGATGGACAAATACAACCAAGCTTTCCCTTGGCATCAGGAAACCCACGGGTTTATGGATGGTGGCTGCAGTTGTCATTAATAAAAAAAGCCCCAAAAAGGGGCTTTTAAATTTACTTAAAATATTGAATTACATTTTTGGCATCAATACTTTATCCACAACGTGAACAACACCGTTTGATGCATCCATATCAGCACTTGTTACAGTAGCTGTGTTACCTTTAGCATCTTTAATCATTACTTTTCCACCTTTTTCAGACAAAGTCAAAACTTCGCCATTAAGGGTAGTAACATCAAGTTTGTTATTGGCTTCTTTAATTTTAGCCAAAACATCAGCGGCATTCATTTTTCCTTGTAATACGTGATACTTCAATAAACCTTGAAGTTGCTCCTTATTTTCAGGCTTCATTAGGTTATCCAAAGTTGCTTTTGGAACTTTGTTAAAAGCTTCATTGGTAGGTGCAAATACTGTGTACTCACCTTCTGATTTTAAAGTCTGTGCCAAATCTGCTGCCTGAAGTGCGCTAACCAAAGTTGACAAATCTGAATTGCCCATTGCTTTTGCAGCAATTGAGTTAGCTTCCATCTCTGCCATTCTCGCTTGGTTATCTGCCTCAACTTTCATCAAGGAATCTTTTTCGCGCTCCATACGCATCTGTTCTGCTTGTGCTTGCGCTTCAGCTTCTTTCTTTTTCGAGTCTTCACAGCTTGCAAAAAGCATTGTTACTACTGCAAGAGACATTACAATTGTTTTTAGTTTCATAATAGTTTTTGTTGATTTAATGTTTGCACCAAAGATATTTCAAGCGCAGGGAATTTTTTCACAATTCAGATTAATCTTTAGTTAAATTTTTTGTAAATTTTTTAGGATAATCTCAACAGACCATCCATATTACTAAAGTTTTGCTAATAAGGAAATTGAAAGCCATAAAATAGTATCTTTAGGGAAATTAACTTTAAAATTTTTTATAATGATTAAATCGAAGTATCAAAGCGTTTTGGATTTAGGTGAAAAACTAAACATCCAAAACGGTGATGTAAAAGAAGAAAATGGCCAATTAAAAGTTTGGGGAACAGCTAAAAATCAGTACGAAAAAAATCTTCTTTGGGATGAAATAAAACGTGTGGGAGGTGAAAACCCAACCGATATTATGGCTGATATTAAAGTTGCCGATACTTCTGTATTTGCCCACCATACTGTAAAAAGCGGAGAATCATTGAGTAAAATTGCAAAGCAATATTATGGCGATGCCAATAAGTACCATGCTATTTATGAAGCTAATAAAGGAAAATTAAAATCTGCAGACCTTATTCATCCCGGTGATGAATTGGTAATTCCAAATATTTAAGAATCAGTTAAAGAAAGCCGTCACCATATATTTAAAGTGACGGCTTTTTTATTTGAAATTTTATAGTCCGCTGATATAACTTCCGTATAAATCTTTGAAATGCAAGCCATTTCCTATACTGAATTTGCTCAGTTTTTTGTTTTCCGCCAATGCCCAAAGAATTAACTCCTTTAAAAAGTAACCATCCTTTTTTGGTGTTTCTGGTTGGTATTTTTCTATTAATCGCTGCAACGGAATAATTCGGTCCAATTCATTTTTATATTCTTCATCAGTATAGGAATCCAGCAATTCAAAATCATTTTCCTCAAAAAACCAAGCAACCACTTCGGCATACGGATCTGGGTCATCATCCTTAGTGAGCTTTTCAATTTTTGGGAATTTCTCCTTAAAAATAGTATTTACAGCATCTGCAATCAATTGTTGTGCGACCTGCGAAACGCCTTCTTGTTCCCCTTCATAAACCAATTCTATCTTTCCGGTAATGGATGGAATTATACCCACAAAATCGCCCAAACGGACGCTGGTTTTTTCTTCACCGTTGTGCAAAGCTCTTCTTTCTGCAGTACTCAAAAGATTCTCAAAAGCAGTAATGCTTAATCGTGCGCTCACACCACTTTTAGCATCAATAAAATCATTTTCACGTGCCTCAAAACTTATTTGTTCCAAAATATCTTTTGCCAAATCTGGCACATAAACGTTTGATTTTGTTTTGATCGCTTCTTCGGTTTCCTGTTCCGTTATAGTCCGCGCAGTAGTAATATCTTCAGGGTAATGTGTTAGAATTTGGGAACCAATTCTATCTTTTAGCGGTGTAACGATACTTCCTCGATTTGTGTAATCCTCAGGGTTTGCAGTGAAAACAAACTGAATATCCAACGGTAAACGCACTGCAAAACCTCGAATTTGAATATCGCCTTCCTGCAAAATATTAAAGAGCGCAACCTGTATTCTCGGTTGCAAATCGGGAAGTTCATTAATGACAAAAATGCAGCGGTTACTTCGAGGAATCATCCCAAAATGAATCACGCGGTCATCGGCATATGTCAATTTTAAATTTGCAGCTTTTATTGGGTCAACATCACCAATAATATCAGCTACCGTAACATCTGGAGTTGCAAGTTTTTCTGAAAAGCGATCGTTGCGGTGCAGCCAACTTATCGGGGTGTCATCGCCTTTTTCGTGCATCAAATTTTTGGCATAACGGGAAATTGGATTAAAAGGATCGTCATTAATCTCGCTACCCTCCACAACAGGAATGTATTCATCCAAAAGACCGACCATTTGGCGTGCCAATCGGGTTTTTGCTTGCCCGCGAAGCCCTAAAAGATTTATATTGTGTTTTGAAAGAATGGCGCGCTCCAATTCTGGAATTACGGTAAGTTCATATCCGTGAATGCCAACAAAGGGGGTTTCTTTCTTCATTATTTTTTGAAGTAGATTGCGGCGCAATTCTTCTTTGATTGACTTCGGTTCGTAACCTGATTTTTTAAGCTGTCCGAAGGTTTTTATTTTTTCTGTATTCATCGTTTATCTAATTCGTTTCGTTCTATTCGTTTCATAATCACTAAAAATCATTTCGCCCAAACCTTTCAAGCCTGTATAAAATGCCTTCCCTTGGTTGGCTGCCGTAAAATGCTCAATAAACTGCATTAAATACGGGTCTTCGGCAATCATAAAAGTGGTGATGGGGATGTGAAGTTTTCGCGCTTGCGAAGCCATTGCGTAGCATTTGTTCACAATATAACTGTCAAGGCCGTTGCTGTTTTTATAATACCGCCCGTCGGGTAGCCTTACACAGCTTGGTTTTCCGTCGGTTATCATAAAAATCTGTTTGTTGGTGTTCCGTTTTCTTCGCAATAAATCCATCGCCAACTCCAGCCCAGCCACGGTGTTGGTATGATAGGGACCAACATTCAAATACGGCAAATCCTTTATTTTAATGGGCCAAGCGTCATTTCCGAAGACCAAAATATCCAAGGTATCTTTTGGGTAGCGCGTGGTTATAAATTCGGAAAGCGCCATCGCCACTTTTTTTGCTGGCGTTATACGGTCTTCACCGTAAAGAATCATACTGTGGCTGATGTCTATCATCAAAACCGTGCTCATTTGGGTTTTGTACATGGTTTCCTCAACCACCAAATCGTTTTCAGAAAGTGTGAAATCTCCCAGACCATGATTTATCTGTGCATTTTTGAAACTTTCCGTCATCGAGATTTGTTCCAAGGAATCTCCAAAGCGATAATCGCGAAATTCCCCCGCTTGCTCATCTCCCCTGCCCGTTTGTTTGGTTCGGTGGTTTCCTGCGCCGCTTTTTCGGAGCTTTCCGAAAATCTGTTCCAACGCTCGTTTTCGAAGTGCCCTCTCGGTTTTTTCGGTAATAGCCAAGCCATTTTTATCGTCCATTTTTATTTCTTCACGCAAATAACCTTTCTTTTTAAGGTCTTCCACAAAATCATCCAGCGTATAATCATCTGTTGTAAGATTATACTCTTCATCCAACTGTTTTAACCAGTCCATTGCTTCATCCACATCACCCGAAGTATGGGCTGTCTCTTATACACATCTCCGAGCCCACGAGACCGTACTAGATCTCG